>ENA-OQNO01000058-OQNO01000058.1-human-gut-metagenome-genome-assembly--contig:-NODE-58-length-140901-cov-19.831951_pt1 | contig 140901 bp, 170 predicted proteins | sample MGYA00242629_ERZ504880 | MGnify/ENA primary metagenome ERZ504880 (study PRJEB26092, sample SAMD00036377) | human gut metagenome | host: Homo sapiens | study: EMG produced TPA metagenomics assembly... | reverse complement strand
TGAACCGGGCCGAAGAATCTATTATGGGTTCGGGGCAGGGGGCGAAAAAGAAAAAGCAGGTTTTCGCCGCCCTGCGTGCCAAATGCCCGGCTGTCATCCAGTGGGCCATCACCGACGAGGTGCTGGATGCGGTCATTGAGCATGCTTTTGACGCTATGACCGCGGCGCTGAGTACCAAAAAGGCTTGACGGATATAAAAACGCCAGCTAAAATAGAACCACTTGAAAAGCTATGGCTTTTGTAGAGAGTGGCATATCTTGAAAAAGATGTTCCACTCTTGATTTTTACATTTCGCCGCCCCGGCGGCATACAAAATCCCCCTGCATTGACTTCATCGGCCAGTGCAGGGGGATTTTTTTGTTTGTAAACTACCAAATGTCGCCGTCATCGGCTTCCTCATCTGGGGTGAGGGCTTCCAGCATATCCGCATCCAGCTTGCCCAAATCAAGGGAAATGCGCTTTCCGGTATAATAGCCGATCACCGTCAAAACCGTGCCATTGAAATTATATTGTTTGCTTCCGCGCAGGATGCGGAGAGCTTGCTCCAAATCATTCATAGTAAACCTCATCCTATTTTGGTAATGTAAAAGCGGGTGGATCCTTTTGTCCAAGGGTTGTGCTTGTCTTCTTCCTCGAAGCGCTTCTTCATGGAAAGCGCCTGTTCTTCTGTGCAGGTTCCGCCAACGATTTTGTCATAGCTGTTTTTCACATAGTATTTGACACCGACGGCGGCGCCGTGCTGAAGCGCCTGCTCAAGCGTAAGCATTCAATTCATACCTCCCCATCAATCACCGAGCATCCGGCGCTCTGCGGCTTCCTGACGCTCTTTTTCAATCATGGCGGCAATCCGGGACTTCTCTTTGGTACTGAACCCCCAAGCCTTTTCGCAGGGGATGGCAACAATGAAGCCGTCCTCATGGATGCCGTATTCATTGAAATCCTCGTCAACGTACCGCTTGCAGTTGTGCGGCTGGTCGTTGAAGTCGTATTCGACCTCATCAGGAATGCGGGTCAGCTTGCCCTTGATGGGGAAGCTGTTCAGCTTTGCAAATTCACGGATGGTCATGGCGCTTCTCCTTACTCAATCGCTTCTTCAATGCTGCTGGTGGCATCTTCCAGACTGCTTACCGCATCGGACAGGCTTTCACAGATTTCCTCGGTACGCTCGTACCGCTCGCCGCTCTGGAAGTTTTCAGGGATGTTGTCCCGGTATTCTTCTTCCTCGGTCTGGATTTCCTCAAGCTGCATCTGGAGGGTTTCAAGCTGATCAACGATGGCCTGCAGGGCCTTTCTGCGCTCTCTGTTCATATATATTCTCCTTGATTTTTCATCGGTGGGTGGTTATAATTAAAAAGCGAGGGCGGCGGCTCCTACCCGCCGCCCTGCTCTTACGGATTACTTGTTATCCGTGGGGGTCTCGTTGCTCTGAATGATTCTGTTGGGTTTAATCGTGATCGTTATCCGCTCTGCAAGATCGGGATGTTCGACCAAGATTTCCAGCAGCTCTTTCAGAGCTTTTGTTTTTTCATCCATCGGTCTGTTCTCCTTTCCGGTGAGCTTTCCGCTCCTCCTGACACCTATATTATACAGGATTTCCTTTATAATGTCAAGGCTTTTCTTAAAGAAAAACCTATATTTTTGAAAATATTTCTTGACAAAATACAGGAAATCATTTATACTTGCGGTGAGGTGATGAGCATGGATTTCCCAACGAAAATCAAAATGGCTGAAGCTGTTGCCAAAGTAAAAGAAGCTGAACTTGCCCGGCGGATGGACACCACCCCGCAGGCATTCAACCAGCGAATGAAAACAGGAAAGTTCAAGTATGAAGAACTGGAGCAGATGGCGCAGGCCATGGGCGCAGAGCTTATTGTGAACTTCCGCTTTCCTGATGGAACTGAGGTATGATAAAAGCCGCCAGCGTTTTGAAGCGCTGGCGGCTTTCTTTATGCCGTGGGTAAGGGCTTTACCTGAGAAGCAGCAAAGAACGATGCCCGGTAGGTCTGGCCGTCCCCCTTGCTGCTGTGGATAAGCACCGCCTGAAACAGGGCCTTTGCGCCATGCTCCACCATGTACCCGGCGGCTTTCCAGCCTGCCCAAGTGTTCACCGGCTCGGCTACCCCGGCGGCCTGCTGGGCTTCCTCGATGCGCTGGGCGTTGATCGGCTCGGCCTTTGCACTGTTCCATGCCCGGTGCAGGCACTCGGAAAAGGCGGCAACGCCCTTTCGATACAGCTTCCATGCCTTGCGCATGATGGCGGACAGATCAAACTTTTTCATAATGCCCTCTCTTTCTTTGGCTGAAAAGATAAAATAAAAAGCAGCAGGGGAGTGGGTTACTGACTTAGCATGCGCTCACGACTTACTGCGCTCCCGGCTCTTACTTCGCCCCTTGCCTTCCGGTCGTACTCCCTTGCTGTGATTATAGTATCTTCCTTTTTGCCTTGAAAGACAACAGCAAAACCGATATTTAATAAAGAAAACAGATGATAAAATAAACAAATAACTTTATACAAAAAGCCCGGATTGTGTATCCGGGCAGGGGAGAACAACTTACTTCTTTCGGGCCTTGTTTACGGTTTTCGGGATCCGGCGCACCTCCGTGACTCGAAGTTCCTCGTTAGGTTCACGGACAATCAGCTCATCAATGCCGCAATCCAGAGCTTCACAAATCAAATCCAGATCGTCAAGACTGATTCTTTCTGCAAAGTCGTGATACAGTTCATTGATGGTTTGAGCGCGGATGCCGGTTGCACGGGCAAGTTCCGTTTGCGTCATGCGCCTTTCGCCGAGACGCGTTGACAGTAAAATCCTAATCATAAGCCAATCTCCTTTATCCAAAATTCTACCGATTTCAAATCGGCTTAGCTGGATTTTGGCAGGAAACTACTACTTTCGGCAAATTCTTCCGAAAAACGGGTAAAAATAACAAAAATACCCCGGCTCTTTCACCAAAAACATGAAAGAACCGGGGCTTACCATTATTAACGAGTTGGTATCTCGCAGTACAGAACGAACACGCTCCCGACCATTTGAATGGTTACATTGGAGCCAAGAGTTCGTACCGTACACTTAGAGTGCCGAAAAAATTCAGGGACACCGCCCTCATCAGGGGGAGCCGAAAAGGGCGATGGTTGTTCAGGCGGGAGATTTGTTCGTACAGCCCCACTTCCGCCGCTGGTCTGGTTGGCAGCGGCAATGTTCCGGTTCTGCGTGCTGGTGCAGGTGGTGCGTCAATTGGCCGGGCGGCTGTGGGGCAGGGCTACGCCTGCGGAGGAAAACGCATGACGGGCCAACAGCGTGGCCTTCGGTGGCTGGCGGCAGGGGTGTTGGTGCTCTGGTGCGGGGTATTTTTGCGGGCAGAGAATACCGAGAAAAGCATGGTGCGTGTCTTGATTCTTACCCCGCCCACGGTGGCGGTGCAGAGTTGGATGGTGAGCCTGCTCTACCAGTTTCCGGAAGCCGCCGCCGATGCTTCTGATGCCGCCGCAAAGGTACAGCTCTGCACGGGGCGGGGAAACACCCTGCAAACGGCTCTGACGGAAGCCGAGCGTGGCCTGCCCCGTAAAGCAAGCTACCGGCTGTGTGAGTATCTGCTTTTGAATGCCGAAACAACTTTAAAAACCATTCGACAGGCGGAGACCGTGTTGAAAGAGGAGCCGGTGCAGGGCTTGTCTGCCCGGGTCCTCTGCATGGATCTTTCCGGAGAAGAACTGGCCGCAGCAGACGGAGAAAACGAACTGTTCCCGGAACAGCTTTTGCAGGCCGTGAAGGAAGCCGCACCGCAGGCTCCGCACCTATACAAGAGCCGCCGGAACGCTCTTTTGGCTCCGGTGCTTATCCTGACGGATGGTGCCATTGAGAATGCGGAGGAAATGCTTCTGCTCACCGAAACAGAAAACACCCGGCTCACCCCGGCAGAGAGCCAGATGTCACAATTGCTGCTGGGTCAGAGCGGAGAGCACACTTTTCCGCTGGGGAGTGGGCAGGTGACTTTCCGGCGTTGTGTGGTATCGGTGGAAGCTGTAGAAGATGGCTTTGCCGTGACCCTGACCGGCCAGCGCAGGGCGGGCACAGCTCTGCCCACAGCAGCACAGTGTGCGGCGCTGGAGCTGCTCTGCGTGCAGACCGTTCAGCGCTGCTGGGAAAACGGGTATGATCTGCTCTCTCTGGGTGCAGTCCGGGCGTTGAAGCAGGGAACAGAGCGAGAAATGCTTACAACAAAAAACGCCTGCCCGCAGGTGCAGGCAGACGTGAGCTTTTTGCAGTTTTAGTGGGCGGTCTCAAAAACGACGGTGATGGTGGTGCCAACGTTCACTTCGCTTTCCAACTTGATGCGGGCGTTGTGGATGCGGGCAATGTGCTTGACAATAGCCAGCCCCAGACCGGTGCCGCCGGTGGCCTTGCTCCGGCTCTTATCCACCCGGTAGAAGCGTTCGAATACGCTGGACTGCGCGTCTTTCGGGATACCGATGCCGTTATCCTTGACGGTCAGGGTACAATGGCCGTCCCGGGTGCAGGAGGTGATGAGCTGGACCTTGCCGCCGGGTCGATTGTAGCGGATGGCGTTGTCGCACAGGTTCTGACACAGCTCATCCAGCTGATCCCGGTTGCCAAGCACTCTGGCACTCTCGCCCAGATAGGTCAGGGAGATGAAGGAGCGCTGCGCGTTCAGTTTCTGACGTTCCACACAATCCTTGGCCACGTCCAGCAGATCGACCGCTTCCATGTCGGGCTGTGCATGGGTCTCGCTGACGCTGTCCAGGTGCGACAGCTGCAGGATATCGTTCACCAGCTGGATCATCCGGCTGGCTTCTACATGGATCTTCCGGCCAAACTCGGGCACATCGGCGGATTTGGCAATGCCGGTCTCAATGAGCTCCGCATAGCCGGAAATACTGGTCAGTGGCGTTTTCAGCTCGTGGCTGACGTTGGCCGTGAAATCCTGCCGCATTTTCTCGTTGTTTTCCCGCAGCAGCCGATCAGAGTGGATGCTCTCGGCAAAGGGGATAAGTTCCCGGTAGGGAACGTTTTCCTGAATGTGCTCGAGGTCATCCGTCATTTTCAGAATGGGCTGAACCAGACTGCGGGTCAGCAGCCCGGCAATCAGCGCTGCTGCACCCATCATCAGGATGCAGCTCAGGATGATGGCGGGCAGGGCCGCGTCGTAGATCGACCAGATGGTCTCGGAATCCTGGGCCACACGCAGGATATCGCCGCCGGGCAGCAGCATGGCGTAATAGTAGGTCTCGTACCCCATGGTCTGGGAATCGCGGCAGTTACGGCCTACACCCTCCCGCATGGCCTGTTGGATCTCCGGGCGGGACAGATGGTTTTCCATCTGCTGGTCAGTGGCGGATTCGAACACCACACTGCCATCTGCTGCGATCAGGGTAATGCGCAGGTCTCCGTTGACGAACACAGAGAGCTGATCCGGAGAGGAAAGCTGCTCGTATCCGGCGGAAACCAGATCGGCCTGATGCTCCAGCGAGGTCCACGCCTGTTCCCGGAACGCTTTGTGAAAGACGAAGAGACAGAGCACGGCGGTGCAGACCAGACCGACGAAGCCCATGAAAAACAGCCGGTAACTGATTTTTTCTTCCATGCTCTGCGGTTTCATTCTTCCTCGCCCTCCTCACTGTCGGCCAGCTTGTAGCCGACCTTGCGCACGGTGCAGATATATCTGCCCGCGTCCCCCAGCTTTTTGCGCAGGGTGCGGATGTGCATATCCACGGTGCGGCTTTCAACAGAAATATCGGTGCCCCATACCACCTGCAGAATGGTCTCGCGGGTCACGACAAGGTTCGTGTTCTCCAGCAGCAGGCGCAGCAGACTGTATTCCTTGTAAGTCAGATCAATATGGGTGCCATTTACAGTCACGCTGTGACGGGCATTGTCCAGCAGGATCTCATGGAAGGCATAAACGTTCTGCTTTTCCTCGGGGGCAGAGCGGCGCAGGGCGGCCCGCACCCGGCTCAGAAATTCCATGATGCCAAAGGGTTTAGTGATGTAATCATCTGCACCGCAGTCCAGCCCGCGCACGGTATCCAGCTCGCTGGATTTTGCTGTGACCATGATGATGGGCAGGCGGCGCAGAGCAGGGGTATTGCGGAGCTTTTTCAGGATGGAGAAACCGTCCTCACCGGGCAGCATTACATCCAGAATGACCAGCTCAGGCTCTGCGGTGCGCATGGCCTGCCAGAAAGGCTCAGAGGTTTCAAAGCTCTGTACCTCGTATCCGCTGGATTGCAGTGCATATTGCTCCAGCTCGCGGATGGCGGCATCGTCTTCTACAATGTAGATCATTTGTTGGGTTCCTCCTTTGCGGCTGCGGGTGCAGTGTCGCTGTCAGGGAAGAGATAGCGCTCACGGTAACGATCCAGACGGCGCTGGAACTGTTCGCTTTCCTTGGTCTCGTTGCCGTAGCGCAGGTCGTTCAGATAAGCGTGGGTATCAAAGCTGTCCTGTGCCACCTCGATCTGGGCAACAGCCACATTGCTGCAGTGGTCGCAGACACGCTCGTAGTTGGTCAGAAGATCTTCCAGAACAAAACCATACTCAATGGAACAGCTGCCGGTCTGCAGGCGTGCCACGTGGCGGGCCTTGATGGCACGCACCAGTTCATCCACAACGGTCTCCAGCGGCTCGACCTTGCCGGCCATGTGCAGATCGCCTTTGCGGAATGCGTCGGTGGTGCGGCTCAGCACATCCTGCACGGCCCCCTCCAGCACCTGCAGCTCCTCCTGTGCATCCTTGGAAAACTCAATGCTCTTGGCGTGGATCTCTTCGGCGGAGCTCAGAACATTTACAGAGTGATCGCTGATGCGCTCAAAATCGCTGATGGTGTGGAGCAAGGTGTTTACACTCTGACTGTCGGCGTGGCTCATTTCACGGCTGGACAGCTTGACGAGATAGGTGCCCAGTGCATCCTCATATTTGTCCACCTTTTCCTCTTCCTCCCGCACCTTCTGGGCAAGGGAATCGTCCCACTTGTGGGTCAGGCTCATGGCCTGCACCACGCCCACACGGGCCAGCTCGGCCATGTCTGCAGTGGCGGCACGGGCACGTTCCACAGCCACGGCGGGAGTGTTCAGCAGGCGCTCATCCAGCAGAGCAAAGCTCTCTTTTTCGGCATCGTCCGGAATGGTGAGGATGGCCAGCTTTTCCAGCCCATTTGCAAAGGGCAGCAGAACAGCGGTGGCCGTCAGGTTGAAGATGGAGTGGACCACGGCAATGCCCCAGGCAGTGACCGTTTCATTGACAAAGGCAAAGTCAAGCAGCAGGTTTGCACCATAGAAAACAGCCAGAAACAGGGTGACACCGATGATGTTGAAGTACAGGTGCACCATGGCGGCGCGGCGCGCATTTTTGTTGGCACCCACAGAGGAGATCAGCGCGGTGACACAGGTGCCGATGTTCTGGCCCATGATGATGGGGATGGCACTGCCATAGGTGATAACACCGGTGGCGCTCAGTGCCTGCAGGATACCAACGCTGGCACTGGAGCTCTGGATGATGCCGGTGACAACGGCCCCCACCAGAACGCCCAGCAGAGGATTGGAGAAGCGGATAAACAGGCTGGTGAACCACGCCTCGTTCTGCAGGGGAAGCACAGCATTGGACATGGTGGTCATACCGGTCATCAGCACAGCAAAGCCGATGAGGATGGTGCCGATGCCCTTGCGCTTCTCGCTTTTGCCCATGTACAGAAGGATGCCGATAAAGGCCAGCACCGGGCTGAAGGAGGTGGGCTTGAGCATATTGATCAGGAAGCTGTCGCCCTGCAGGCCGGAAAGGCTCAGGATCCAGCTGGTGACCGTGGTGCCCACATTGCTGCCCATGATAACGCCGATGGCCTGATGCAGCTCCATGATGCCGCTGTTGACAAAGCCGACCACCATAACGGTGGTGGCGCTGGAGCTCTGGATCACGGCGGTGACGCACAGACCCAGGAAAAAGCCCTTGAGCGGGTTGTCAGTCAGTTTGCTCAGGATCTTTTGCAGCTGGCCGCCGGCCTGCTTTTCCAGCGCCTTGCCCATGATGTCCATACCGAACAGGAACAAGGCCAGGCCGCCCAGCAGGGAAAATACATTAAAAACAGTCATTTGAAGTTCCTCGCTTTGTTTGACACGTTTATTTGACGGAATGTTCTCCTATTTATGAGTATAGAGCTTGAATGTAAAATCGGAAATCCAGAGAATGTAAAAAGCGTGTAAAGTGAATGACTGTTTCCCGGTGCGGGGAGGCACCATCTCTATTATAAATGGATATGAGGGAGGATGCAACGGGATGCAGGCTCCGGAATGAAGATTTTCCGGCAGAATGATTGTAATCCGAAACCATCTCGTTTATAATAAGGGAAGGAAAAAGCGTGCCCCGCACCCGGTGTGCTGCCGGACAGGGAGAGGAAACATTTGTGCAGGAGGAAGAACGATGGCGAATTTCAATGTTTCGCTGAAGAAGCTGACGGAAAAGGTCAGTCTGGATGTGGTCTACACCCCGAAAGGGCTGGAAGAGATCAATGTCGAGATTGCGGAGGTCAACCGCCCGGGCCTGTTCCTTGCCGGATACTATGATTACTTTGATAAGCTCCGGCTGCAGATCTTGGGTCTGGCCGAGATGAACTTTCTTTCCGGTCTTTCTGCCGAGAAACGGTACGAGCGGCTGGACCAGCTGTTCAGCCAGCAGCCTCCGGCTGTCATCGTCTGCCGCAGTGAGGAACTGGAACCATTCCCCGAGATGCTGGAACTGGCTCAGAAGCACGGGGTGGCCCTGCTCCGCTCCAACGAGATAACCTGCACCCTGATGGGCAGCCTGATCAGCGTGCTGAATCTGGAGCTGGCACCCCGCATCACCCGCCACGGCGTGCTGGTGGAGGTGTATGGTGAAGGGATCCTGATCCTGGGCGACAGCGGCATCGGCAAGAGTGAGCTGGCCATTGAGCTGGTCAAGCGCGGCCACCGTCTGGTGGCGGACGACGCGGTGGAGCTGCGCAAGGTCTCCAACCGCCAGATCATGGGCACGGCTCCGGAGAATATCCGCCATTTTATCGAGCTGCGCGGCATCGGCATCGTCAATGTGGCCCGTGTGTTCGGCGTGGGTGCGGTCAAGGAGAGCGAGAGCCTGGACCTTGTGGTCCAGCTGGAAGCATGGGACCCCACCAAGAACTATCAGCGAACCGGACTGGAGAGCGAATATTACGAGATTTTGGGCGTGAACATCCCCAGCACCAGCATCCCGGTCTCCCCGGGACGCAATCTGGCCGTTGTGCTGGAAACCGCCGCCATCAACAACCGCCAGAAGCGGATGGGTTATAATGCCGCCAAGGAGCTGCTGATCCGTCTGGGTCTGGACGGCACCGTTGAATGAAGATTACAGATAAAGGAATCCTGTTTTATGGAACGATTGAAACAACAGCTGCAGGCGGAGGAGATCCGCTTTGCCGAGAACGAATCCCTTGCTGCCCACTGCACCTTTAAAATCGGCGGCCCGGCGGATGTTTTTGTCCAGCCGGAGACGGAGGAACAGCTCTGCCGCGTGATCGCACTGTGCAAAGCGTGCGGTGTGAAATATTACCTGCTGGGCAACGGCAGCAACATCCTGTTTGAGGATGGGGGCTACCGGGGCGTGGTCGTGGATATCACGGCTCTGAAAATGGGAATCGGTTTTCTGGAGAACGTCAGCCATCCGGGTGCAGAGCCGGGGGCGGTCTACGATGCAGTCATCGCAGGTGCAGGCTTGAAACTTTCTGCTCTGTGTAAGGCGGCGCTGGACAGCAGCCTGACCGGCCTGGAATTTGCTTATGGCATCCCCGGCACAGTGGGCGGTGCAGTTTATATGAATGCCGGTGCCTACGGCGGAGAGATGAAAGACGTGCTGGTCTCTGTGACGTATCTGACCAGAGAAGGCGAGATCGTGACAGAAGATGCCGCAAACCTCGACCTCTCCTACCGGCACAGCATCTTTGAGGAAAACGGCGGCTGCATCCTGAGCGCAAAGTTCCACCTGAAGCGTGGAGATTCGGCAGCCATCAAGGCCCGGATGGATGAGCTGATGCAGAAGCGCATCGATAAGCAGCCGCTGGATAAGCCCAGCGCCGGCAGCACCTTCAAGCGGCCGGTGGGAGCGTTTGCGGCTGCCCTCATCGACCAGTGCGGCCTGCGGGGCTATCGCCACGGCGGGGCTGCCGTCAGCGAGAAGCACTGCGGCTTTGTGGTGAATCTGGGCGGCGCGACCTGCGCTGATGTGCTGGCCCTGTGCGATGAGGTGCGGGCAGTCGTAAAGGAAAAGACCGGGTACGACCTGGAAAAGGAAATTCGAGTGGTCAAGGCATAAGAGGGAAAATGGTATGGATCTTCTGATCGTCAGCGGGCTTTCCGGTGCGGGAAAATCGGTTGCGATGAACGCACTGGAGGATATCGGCTTTTTTTGTATCGACAATGTTCCGGCAGAGCTTCTGCCCAGCATCACGGCGTTCTCCAAGGCAGGTGACAACCAGCTCAAGCGGGTGGCGCTCTCCATGGATGTGCGCGGCTGCCACACCAGCGAGCAGATCGAACAGGCGCTACACCAGCTGGATGAGCAGGGCATCGAGTACGAGGTCTTATTCATCGATGCCCCGGATGATGTGCTGATGCGCCGTTACAGTGAGACCCGCCGCCGCCATCCCATCAGCATTGCCGAGGGCATTTCCACCCGGGAAGCGCTGGCAAAGGAACGACAGATCCTGCAGCCCTTCCGGGAACGGGCAGACTACACCATCAACACGGAGCTGCTCTCCACGGCCCAGAATAAGGAGCGCATTTGTAATTTGTTTGCGCCAGGTGGCGGGGCAAAGGCAGCAATGCGGCTCACCGTGATGTCCTTCGGCTTCAAGTTCGGTATCCCGGAGGATGCGAACCTGGTGCTGGATGTCCGCTGCCTGCCCAACCCTTTCTATATCCCGGAGCTCAAGCATAAAACGGGACTGGATGAGGAAGTGGTGGATTTTGTCATGGGTCACCCGGAGGCAAAGGAGTTGCTGCGCCGGTACGAAGGTTTTCTGGAGTATGCGCTGCCCCTCTATGTCAAGGAGGGTAAAAGCCAGCTGACCATTGCAGTGGGCTGCACGGGCGGCAAGCACCGCTCGATCACCTTTGCGCGGAAGATCGCGGAATATTGCAAACAACTGGGCTATCAGACCGGCATTCAGCACCGTGATGCGGCGCGCTGACCCGGCAGAGCCCGTGAGAACAGAAATGAGAGTGACATGAGTTTTGCATCCCAGGCACGGGAAGAGATCGCACAGCGCAGTTTGCATCTGCAAAAGGATTGCTGTGTGCGGGCGGCAGCCTATGGCATCGCCTGCTTTGCCAAATATTTTGATGCACGGGGCCTTGTGCTGCAGACTGAGCAGGAGCTGACCGCCCGTGTAGCCGAACAGTTGTTTGCCCGCTGCGGCGTGCAGGGCGCGGTGCTGGAAAAGCCCCGCCCCAGCGGTGTGGTGTATGAGTTCGGCATCCGGGAACCGGAGCAGGTGCGCCGGATGCACGAGCTGTTCGGCACCACGGGCAGCGAGACAAGCTTGCAGATCGACCCGGGGCTCATCCGGTGTCAGACCTGCGTGAGTGCCTATATCAGCACGGCGTTCCTGTGCGGCGGCACTGTGACGGACCCACAGAAGGAGTATAATCTGGAATTCCTGACCGGACGCACCAACCTTGCAAAGGATTTTGAGGCCCTGCTTGCTGAGCATGAATTTGCGCCCCACCGTACCCGCCGCAACGGCGTAAACCTGATTTACGTCAAAAGCAGCGCCAGCGTGGAGCGCATCCTTGCGTTTATGGGAGCGGCAGAAGCTTCGGCCCGGATGAATGCCCAGAAGGCAGTCAAGCAGCTGCGCAACCAGATCAACCGTCAGACCAATTGTGATACCGCAAATCTCGGCAAAACGGCCCGGGCCAATGCCCAGACCACCCGTGCAATCCGTTTTTTGCAGGAGCAGGGTGCGCTGGAAACACTGCCCGAGGTCTTGCAGCAGGCTGCGGCCATGCGAATGGAAAATCCGGACTTGTCCCTGACAGCTCTGTGTGCCTGCTTTGACCCGCCCGTGAGCAAATCGGGGCTTTCGCACCGGATGAAGAAGCTGGAAGCGCTGGCAGAGGATCTGCGCAGAAGATTGGAAGAAAACGCGGAAAAGGAGGAAACGAAATGATCGAACCCAGTGAGGGCAATAAGCAGGGAAGAGACTTCGTCCACCTCCATATCCATACAGAATACAGCCTGCTGGACGGTGCCTGCCGCATTGACCAGCTGATGGATCGGGTGAAGGAGTGCGGCCAGACTGCCATTGCCTGCACCGACCACGGTGTGATGTACGGCTGTGTGCAGTTTTACAAGGCAGCCAAAAAGGCAGGTATCAAGCCCATCATCGGCTGTGAGGTCTATGTGGCCACCCGCACCCGCTTTGATAAGGTGAACAAGATCGATGGCAACAATCATCTGATCCTGCTGTGCAAGAATGAGACGGGCTATAAAAACCTTGCCAAGCTGGTTTCTGCCGCCTTTATCGAGGGCTTCTACTCCAAGCCGCGTGTGGATAAGCAGCTGCTGGAGCAATACCACGAAGGCCTCATCTGCCTGTCTGCCTGCCTGGCGGGTGAGATCCCGCAGGCGATCCTGTCCGGCGATTACGAGCGCGCTAAGGCATCTGCCTTGTGGTATCGCGACCTCTTTGGTGAGGGCAATTACTACATTGAATTGCAGGATCACGGGCTGGAAGAGGATAACATTGTGCTGCCTCAGCTCATCAAGCTGGCACGGGAGACCGGCATCCCCATGGCAGCCACCAACGACTCCCACTACCTGCGCAAGGAGGATGCCAAGATGCAGGCGATCCTGCTCTGCATTCAGACCGGAAAAACCATGCAGGATGCCGACCGTATGGAGTTCCAGACCGACGAATTCTACGTTAAAACAACGGATGAGATGTACGATCTGTTTGCCATGGTGCCGGAGGCCTGTGCCAACACACAGATCATTGCCGACCAGTGCAATTTTGATTTTGAGTTTGGTAACACCAAAATTCCGTATTATAAGGCCCCCGGTGGCATGGACAACCAGGCGTTCTTTGAAAAGCTCTGCTGGGAGGGTCTGGAGCGCCGCTACGGTTCTAATGTGCCGCAGGCCAACAAAGACCGCCTGAACTACGAGATCAGTGTCATCAAGACGATGGGCTATACCAACTATTACCTCATCGTCTGGGATTACGTCAACTATGCCAAGAGCCAGGGAATCCCGGTGGGCCCGGGCCGTGGTTCCGGTGCGGGCAGTATCGCAGCATACAGCGTGGGCATCACTGACATTGACCCCATCCGCTATAACCTGATCTTTGAGCGCTTTCTGAACCCGGAACGTGTCAGTATGCCCGATTTCGATGTGGACTTCTGCTACGAGCGCCGCCAGGAGGTGATCGACTACGTCAACCGCAAGTATGGCGCTGACCATGTAGCCCAGATCGTTACCTTTGGCACCATGGCTGCCCGCAATGCGATTCGCGATGTGGGCCGTGTGATGGGAATGCCGTATCAGGAAGTGGATGTAGTAGCAAAGCAGGTCCCGGCAGAGCTCAAAATGACCATCAAACATGCGTTGGAGGTCTCACCGGAGCTCAGGCGGATGTATGAAACGGACCCGAAGGTGACGGAACTGCTCGACACCGCCATGAAGGTGGAGGGAATGCCCCGCCACGCTTCTACCCATGCAGCAGGCGTTGTGATTACCCCGGAACCAACGGATTACTATCTGCCCCTTGCCACCAACGATGGCCTGCCCGTGACCCAGTTCAACATGACGGAGATCGAGGAGCTGGGCCTGCTGAAGATGGACTTCCTCGGTCTGCGCACCCTGACGGTCATCCGGGATGCGGAGCTGGCCATCCAGAAAAAAGAACCGGGTTTCTCCATCGCCAAGCTGGATTATGACGATCCCGAGACCTACAAAATGCTCTCCCGGGGTGAGACCGAAGGCGTGTTCCAGCTTGAATCCTCGGGTATGAAGCAGGTGCTGGTGGGCCTGCAGCCGCAGAATTTGGAAGATGTCATCGCTCTGATCAGCCTGTACCGCCCCGGCCCGATGGATTCCATCCCGACCTACCTGCGCAACCGCCATGAACCGGACAAAATCAGCTATAAGACCCCGCAGCTGGCCCACATTCTGGATGTGACCAATGGCTGCATCGTCTATCAGGAACAGGTCATGCAGATCTTCCGGGAGCTGGCAGGCTTTTCGTTCGGGCAGGCAGATAATGTCCGCCGTGCCATGAGCAAGAAGAAACACGCTGTGATGGAGGCGGAGCGGGAACATTTTGTCCACGGCTGCACAGACCCCGGCAACGAGTGCCCGGGTTGTGTGGCAAACGGCATCTCGGAAAAGGTTGCAAACGAAATTTACGATGAGATGTCCAGCTTTGCATCCTACGCCTTCAACAAGAGTCATGCCGCCTGTTATGCTTATGTGGCGTTCCAGACAGCCTACCTTAAGTGCCATTACCCCAGCGAGTTTATGGCTGCTCTGCTGACCAGTGTGCTGGACAACACCGGCAAGGTCATCGAGTATTCCGGCGAATGCGCCCGGCTGGGGATCAAGGTCCTGCCGCCGGATATCAATATCTCGGGCAGCGGCTTTACTGCAGAGGACAGTGGCCGGATCCGTTTTGGCCTGAACGCCGTAAAAAATGTCGGCACCCGGCTGATCGAGCGCTCCGTAGAGGAGCGGCAGGAAAAGCCTTATACCAGCCTGTACGATTTCTGCAAACGGATGCATGGCGCCGAGCTGAACCGCCGCACTGTGGAAAGCCTCATCAAGGCCGGTGCCTTTGATAATCTCGGCTCCAACCGCCGCAGTCTGGTCGAAGCAACTGAGGGTGTGCTCAAGAGCATCGAGAGTGACAGCCGGAAGAATCTGGATGGTCAGATCGACCTCTTCTCGATGATGAGCGGCACGGACGATACGTCTGCCGCCGACAGCTATGAGATCAAGCCCTGCCCTGAGTATACCCACGCCGAGCTGCTCCAACAGGAGAAAGAGGTCAGCGGCCTGTACCTTTCTGGTCATCCGCTGGATGCCTACCGGGAGCAGTCGGCTCAGTTTGCTACCCACACCATCAAAGCTCTGACCGGCGAGGATGCCAATGTGCCTGACAATAGCCATGTCCGCATCGTCTGCACCATTGTCAAAAGCAAAATGGTGACGACCAAGATCAACAGCATGATGGCCTATACCAGCGTAGAGGATCTGACCGGCACCATGGAGGTCATCGTGTTCCCGCGTACACTGGAAACATTCCGGGACGTGCTGCACGATAACGCGGTCGTGGTCATTGAGGGCCGCCTGTCTATCCGGGAGGATGAACCTGCCCGTCTGGTCGCCGAGAGCATTTCGCCCATTGAAGGCTATAACCCCGTCAGGCCGCAGGCCAACCGCCCCAATCAGATGCGGGATGCAGCCCGGCGGCTCTACGTCCGGCTGCCCTCCCGCACCAGCCCGGAGTACGCCAAGGTGGTCAATTTGCTGGAGATTTTTGACGGTGATATGCCGGTGATCTTCTATCTGGAGGACACAAAACAGAAGCTGGCGGCTCCCCGCAGGCTGTATACGTCAGGTCATCCGCTTTTCTTTGAGGAACTGCAGCGCATCGTGGGTGAAAAGAATATTGCAACAAAATGACATGCACAGGAACGATTCAAACCGGGTGCACGTGTGCCAAAAACAACACCAAGACGTACGCCTGTGAATTTTAATAAACTTTTAACGAAGTGCCAAAAAGGTATTGGATTCAAGCGGGAACTGTGTTATAATGTCTAAAGGCAAGTTTTGATCTGAGCAAGGCGATGGAGCCGGTGCCCAAAGAGAGAGGGTAAGTGCTCCATAGGTAAATGACGAAACAATTGGAGGGAATCTTTCCATGGAAAAGCAAATCAAAACGATTGGTGTGCTGACCAGCGGCGGCGACGCTCCGGGTATGAATGCTGCAGTTCGCGCCGTTGTCCGTGCAGGCCTGCATAAGGGCTTCCGTATGATCGGCATTCAGCGCGGCTACAATGGCCTGCTGGATGGCGAGTGCTTTGAAATGAACCTGCGCAGCGTTTCCAATATCATCTCTGCCGGTGGCACCATCCTGTATACGGCCCGCTGCCTGGAGTTCAAGACCAAGGAGGGTCAGGACAAGGGCGCTGCAAAGTGCCGTGAGCTGGGCATTGACGCGCTGGTGGTCATCGGCGGCGACGGCTCCTACCGCGGTGCCCGTGAGCTGGCACACCGCGGCATTCCGATGATCGGTCTGCCCGGCACCATCGATAATGATATCGCCTGCACCGATTACACCATCGGCTACGATACTGCAATGAACACCGCCCTGGAAATGATCGACAAGCTGCGCGATACCACCCAGAGCCATGACCGCTGCAGCGTGGTCGAGGTCATGGGCCGCAATGCGGGTTACATCGCTCTGAACGTTGCCATTGCCTCCGGTGCCATGGCTGTGCTGCTGCCCGAGAAGGAATTCGATATGCAGCACGACATTCTGGATAAGATCACCGAGACGCAGCGTACCGGTAAGCGCCACTTCATTGTCATCGTTGCCGAGGGCATCGGCCACTCTCAGGAGATTGCCAACGAGATCCAGGCCCGTACCGGCATCGATACCCGCGCCACCATTCTGGGCCATGTCCAGCGCGGTGGCTCTCCCACTCTGCGTGACCGCGTGAACGCTTCCGCAATGGGCTATCACGCTGTCTGCCTGCTGGAGCAGGGTAAGTATAACCGCATCGTCGGTATGAAGGGTGAGCACCTTGTGGATTACCCCGTGGATGAGGCGCTTGAGATGACCAAGACGCTGGACCCCGTGCTCATTGATGTGTGCAACACGATTTCTATTTAAGAATTGGATGCAGATGAACGTTGATACGCTGAATTAAGTTCAATAAAGGCTTCAAAAGTGCAAAGAAAATGCCCTGAAATTGAGCGATTCGTACACTGATCATACATGAATCGACAGCCATTAAGGGATTTTTTGGATTTCTTTTTGTAGCCAGTCGGTACTGCGAGCTGTATAGACACGTTCGGTGAGGTCGGAAATATAGTGCCCGATTATGCGTTTCAAAGCGTACTCGTCAACTTCAGCTTTCTTTGCGGATGTAACAAAATGTACACGTCCGTCGTGTCCAGTATGTGCAGGATTTAAGTTGAGTTCTTTAACAGTGACAAGGAGTCTGGCCTCGAACGAAGCGTAGTTGGTATGGGCATTTTTACCTTTAGACATATGATTAAATAAATATGGCGAATTGATTTTGAGGGCTTTTTCGTAACGGGCCTGAATAAGATCATAAATGCGGGAATGAATCGGAACCGTCCGGTTTGTTCCCGCTTTTGTTTTCTTACCGCCAGTGAAGGTCCTATGCTTAAGGTCTACGTTAGCAACCAGAAGGTCACATAGTTCGCCAGGCCGCCATCCGGAATAGCACTGAATCAGAATCATATCAACAACAGGACTCTTATCAAGACTATTCCACAGAATTTCGATTTCTTCATCTGAATATGGGATATGACTATTTGGCTTTCGGACATATCCAGAATCAATCGTAAATTGTCTGGCTGGGTTTTTATCGATGATTCCGCAGGCAACGGCATAATCAAACAGGTTATTGTAAAGTGCTTTAATTGAATCTTTAGCATTATTTTCAGGGTGGCGCTCTTTACCGGCATACAGAATGACACCGTTTTCGATACAGTTCCGCAAATCAGAAATTCTGATTTCACAAACTCGCTTATTCTGGATGGACGAGGAATAATCCCACGATGTGCGATACCGAGCGAGAGTGAAACGACTGACCTTGCCTATGCGGGTTTTATACCACCTCTCGTACAAGTCTTTGAGGGTTGTAGAGCTGCCAAGATCAAACGGATTACGACGAAAATCCAGCAAAGCTTGATAGGCTTCGTTGTAGGTAGCAAAATAGGCTTGCGGTCTTAGTGGCTTACAGATAGGACGGCCTTCTTCGTTCTTTCCAACGGTTACCATTACGCGAAAGGGTTTCCGTAAGTTACCATTCTTGATCTCTGTAATTTGGCCGAATCCGTTTGGTAAGCGTCTACGGCGATTATGTTTTCTGGTTTTGGGGGCAACGACAGTTTGGGAGGGTTCCGCACGAAGAGGATAACCGCAGTGAGGGCAGGAGATGGCTTTATCGCTGGCCTGAAGATTGCACTCCGGGCAGGTGATCAACATTATTATCGCATCCTTTCTTTTTTTCTCAGTATAGCATGATGGATGTGCTATATTTCGTACATTGAACAGAATATTGCACAAAAAGCTCGGAAAACCGGGCTTTTTCTATTTGGAAAGCTATTCTAGGTTAAACGATATTCTGCTGGCTGTCAATGGTTCATACATGAAAAAATTAAAAGCATGACGCAGACTCCCGTTTCTTCCAGTAACATCCTTTTAGTACCAAGATGTGGAAATGAGCTTGGTAAAAATCAAAAAGGAGTTAAACGAAATGGAACAGACTGTATTTGGAGCCGGAAGTGTCCCGGTACGAGTGGCCGCAAAAGTGTATGGAAGAGATCCATCGTGGGTAAGAGCAGGAATCATTGCGGGATGGCTCCCAATTGGTGAAGCTACGAGGAATGGGGAGAAGATAACTGATATTAAACAGATGGATTCAAAATACGGGAGAATAAGTTACTATATTTCGCCCAAGCTCCTATACGCACAGACCGGTTATGTATGGGAGGGAAAGTGATGCGACACGAGAAACCAGAACTTTCCGAGAAGAACCCGTATCATTTATCTCGGCATCGATACTACGAATTGAAACATTTTTGCTTCCAATACCCTGAGTGGAAAAAGAATATTGCACTGGCGAGCGGTTGGGAAGCGCATGGAGATGACATTGGCGGCATCGTAAGAGGAAACATCCCTTCTAACCCGACCGAACGCTGTGCCATTGTACGAGCATACTATTCACAGCGCATTGAACTGATTGACAGTTGTATTGCCGAGTTAAAAGAGCCAGCGGTTGGATCATACCTATTGAAGGGTGTGACAGAAGGGTTCTCCTATAATAATCTTCGGGCCAGGGGCTGCCCTTGCGGATCGGAGATGTACTATAACCTCTATCGCAAGTTCTTCTGGATACTCAGCCGGGAGCGGGCATGACGCGAAAAATACAGGCTCCTTTATGGACGAAAGTTCACGAAAATTGATTATGTAAAGGAGATTTTATTATGTTGAAGGCAAAAAAGACCGCTATGTACATTGACGTGAAGGGTGTTGACGATATGACTGATCGTCGCGATCTTATGAGAGAAGTCATCCGCAGAAACTGCGATGTTGACAGTCGAATCATTGATTCACTGGTAGACAAGCTGGGAAGCTGTGGTGATAAGGATCATAAGAAATGCGAGTATCAGCTCAGGCTCGAAAACTATGACCTGGGCGGCATTGCACGAGACTTTGAGCTGCTGAAGAAAGCAGGAATCATCGAGCATGTAACCAAACCGACGAACTACATCGTTTTATAAAGGCGAGAGCCGTGGAGAAATCTGCGGCTCTTTCTTTTTATCTGGACGCGAAAAATACAGCTGCCTTTATGAAAGGTGGTATGTTGATATGTTTAACTTGATTATCTGGATCTTGATCGTTGTGATTCTGGTCAGACTGGCAAAGCTGATCGGAGCAAAGACAAACGAGGTGAAAAGCAGAACAAAGAAGAAACACTGATCAAAATGGAGCTTGTGGAAACACAGGCTCTTATTTTTTTACGCAGACGCGAAAATTTCACCTTCTATTATGGAAAGAAATAAACAATTTTAGGAGGTATTTACTATGCTGGAGAATATTGTGAAGGGTTTTGAGGAAATGATGAACTCTATTATGGCCGCATTTAACGAGTCGTATAACGACAAGTATGCGGGCTGGAATGAGGGCGAAGAACTCCTCATGCTGAACGATGTTCGGTGTGGTATCCGCTGATGGATTCTGACCGGAAAACGGGCGTATGGAAACATGCGCTCTTTTCTTTTTTTTTTTCTATTTTAGAATAGGCCGTAACGAAGCAACGCGAAATTTTCCCCGTGCTTTATGGAAGGATGTCTTCCGAAATTTGAAAGGAGATTATTATTTATGAACTATCGAGTAAAGACGAACTTTGACCGGGCTATGTGAATGCAATGGACAAGGTCCGCGTGTTTATCGAAAGCAACCAGAAAGTGATGTTTGTGAATACAGACGAATACAAGGATGCAAAAAATGCACGCGCGGCTTATGTAAATGCAATTACATTGATCCGAGCAGGAGGAATTGTGAGAGCAACTCGAAGCAGAAATGACCTGTTTCTGATTCGCAACGACATCTAAGGCGTAGAGAGCTTACGAGAAATCGTAGGCTCTTTTATTTTTTTCATCACGCAGAAGACCGTTTTATCCACTACATTATTAAAAGGAGATTTTCAAAATGCTGTACATCTACTACGCCGTGTTATTCGTTGCCATCGTTCTGGGGCTGCTCTTTGGGATGGCACTCTACCGCTGGTTCCATTACCGTGATATTTACGAAGTGGGTGAGCTGTTGATCGGCGAAGAGGACTCCCCGGACTGGCCCTACCTGAGCCTGAGCTTGGACGAGGAGGTGAAGAATTTTGAAGGCGACAAGTACATCATGCTGCGGGTGCACAAACTGGACCTGACGCGAGAAAAACATGGTGCTTAATGGAGGAAACTCTAATTACTTTGTAAAGGAGAAAAATCAAAATGGAAAACTACGAAAACAAGGAATTGCTGAAGGAAGCGGCAAAGCAATCGCTGGAGAGTCTCAAGGACTTGAAACCGGGTACGGACGAGTACACGAATACGGCGAAGATGGCATTGCAGCTGTACGACATGCAGCTCAAGAGCGACGAGCAGGAGAGCAACCAGAACCTGAAAGAAGATGAGGAACGGCGGAAGGGCCAGGAGGTCATCAACGATCAGGAGAAGGCTGCGAAGGCACGGCGCATTGAGTGGGCAAAGTTTGGCATCAGCTGCCTGACGTTTCTTGGAACGATTGGTACGACGGTATACTGGTCGATCTGCGAGGCTGGCGGTGTAGCGCCGCTTTCCAGAGCAATGAACGATGGTCTCCATGAGATCAAGAGAGGCTTTACGGACAGAAAGTAAAGGAGGAACCGAGAGGGTTCGTGGCGAAAGCTGCGGGCTCTCTTTATTTTTTATGAGATATCACGACATACCGCCAAAAGAGTGGACGAGCTACTACGGGAGCGTTTATCGATGCAATCACCCGGTGTACCGTGTCTGCACGCTCTACCGGGAACAGGGGAAAGGCCTGTGTGTGATCCAGCAGCGGTACAACGAGGAAACCAAGGCTACTTACTGGAGCACCATTGACCCCTGGCTGACCGACAAGATCTATTTGCATGAAGGGTTCCGGCAATATTTTGATAGTCACGCCAAGAAGAAAAACGCAAAGGGCGAGTATCCGACTGTGACCGTACGGCAGATCATGTGGGCACTGCGCATGAAACCACTGAAAAAAGAACGCTGGGAGACCGTGTTTGACCGGAGTTTGATCTAGGCGCGAAAAATTCTCCGTGCTTTATGGGACAAAGGCCCAAGAAAAGGAGAATGTAATATGAACGAATCTATTTTTAAGAAAATTTGGAATTATTCGATTACGGTTGGGCAGATGATCATGACAGCAATTGCAATGGCGATTGTAACCGTTATTGTATGGCTGTTGTGTCGGGCATTCCGGCCGTCGAAAGACTGATATTTGACGATAGACCGGTTGAACACAACTTGAGTTGGGCCATCCCGGAGAAGGGCTTATGTGAAAGCATGGGCTCTTTCTTTTCGGCGCGAAAAATACAGCTTCTATTATGGAGGTAAGAGGGCTTACATTGAAAGGAGAAATTACTATGATGAAAGCTATTAAGAACTTTATGAACAAACCTATTACTTATGGGGCTTATTTCAAATACTGCGCCGCATGTGCAAGCATTAGCTTGGCATTGTGCGGATGGGCGTATTATCAGATGAGCAAACTGAACAATTGGGTTGATACAAAAGACGAAGAGAGCAATCTGGAAGAGGACGAAATCTGAAAGATCACGCCCTCTTATCTTTTCATCAAACCGCGAAAAATTCATGTTCCTTTATGGAAGAGATAGCTCAAATGGTAGAGCGCCACTTTATTGTGGAGGTGTGGACTCGATCTCCACTCTCTTTTTTCATTTTTATTTTTGGAGGTTGAACATTATGGAGGACATTATGCTGATCCGGTCAGGTTTTATGCGCTGCATCATCTCGCAGGTCATCAATAAGATGCTGAAAAAGCAGTTGCCCGGCACAGAGGTACAGCTGGGTGAGGTGCAGGCGAACTGGAGCGAAAAAGAGCAGAAGTTGAAGATTCATCTTGTAGTGGATGCAGAGATGACCAAGCCGCAGCTGATGGATATTCTCAAGAAAGCTGATGTGATCTGACGCGAAAATTTCTCGATGCTTTATGAGATGGTTAGTCTCAGAATTATATTTTGGAGGTACGAAACTATGATCGTTTTGAACATCAAATGCAAAAATCCTGAGGAAATGGCTAAATTTCGTGATCGCATGTGCGAGGCACTGGTTGGCTCACCTGCATTCAAAAATAATGAAAATTGCAGTGTGCGACTTTACCGACCTTGATAAGGCGTTTTCGATATTTATCGGCAATTCCAACGACCATGATGTGGAATATGATTTAATAGATACGAACTTTATGGAACGTTAATACGAGCTAATCATTAAAGCTAGAGCCGTGGAGAAATCTGCGGCTCTTTCTTTTTCAAAATGGAGGTTGAACATTATGAGTGCTGTAAAGAAATCTGTATGGATGCGCCTTGGTGTGCGTATGGAATTAACCGAGGAGGAACTGCGGCTTATACAAGAAAGTAACGACGGAACAGTTATTATGATGAACAAGCTTAAAAATGGTGAATTCACCATAAATGGTGACAGCTACATCCCCGAGGAAGAAGGCGATGATAACTGTTGGCCGATTCCGGAAGAGATAAACTTCTGCTTTTGAAATTTGGAGGTCGGACAATGAAACTGACGAAAACATGCGCGAAATTCTTACGCAAGCACGGCGGAACCATTCTGGCGGTGGCGGCATCTGTAGGCGTGGTAGCAACGGCCATTGAAACCGGGCGGGCAAGTACAAAAGCGCAGAAGATTATCGAAAAGAACACGATTGCAATTGACTGCGAAAACTACGGCAAGTCCTGCTATACCACAAAACAGAAAGTTTTGGATTGCTGGAAAGCATACGTTCCAGCTGCGATTCTTGGCGGCGGTACCATTGCCTGCATCCTGGGCTCCAATGCGCTGAACAAAAAGCAGCTCGCGAGCCTGACCGCGGCATATATGGCGCTGGGAAAGACGTATCAGACCTACCGGCAGAAGGTGATTGAGAACATCGGGCTGGAAAAAGAAGCAGAAATTCAGGAGCAGATCAGCGAAGAAAAGTTGCCTGAAGTTCGTGACAAGATGGCAGAGGAAAAACTGCTCTGCTACGAGCCTATCTCAAAAAGATATTTCCATGCAACGGAAACGGAGCTGATGGATGCCTTCTACAACGTGAACCGGAACTTTGCGTTGAATGGAGAAGTCTCGCTGAATGACTTCTACTCCTTTCTGCCCGGACTGGACTTTATACCGGAAGGAGATATGCTGGGCTGGTGCGCGGAGTATCTGAGCAACGAGTGGGAATATTACTGGATCGACTTCAACTATGCCCGGCAGACAACGGATGATGGACTGGAAGTGTACTATGTGACAGCGTTCCAGGAGCCGATCAAAGAGTATCTGGATTACGACCCGACCAGACGGGAACCATTTTGAATTTTGAAAAGGAGACTGATATTTTATGAAGAAAATCAACTGGTGGAAAGTTGCATCCGTGGCAATGATGGCGGCAAGCGCGATCCTGAGCTTTGGGCACGACCTGATCGAGGAGCAGCGCAGCGAAGAGGAAATGCAGGACATGGTTCGGGAGGAAGTTCAGCGCCAGCTTGCAGAAAACAACCGGTAAACGCGAAAATTTCGGTCTCCCTTATGGAAGAGATATCCAAACTGACAAACAAAGGAGATTGATATTTATGTACGACCATGATTATTATGCAACTCTGGATCAGGCAATGGTGAAGCTGCTGAAGTACACTGCACTGAACAGCCTGCGGACGCTGATCGCGATCGCACTGTATCTGTTCATGCAGCTGGTTCGGCTGTGCGAATACATTGAAGCCTGTTTCCGGATGGAGCGTGACAGTCAGAAGGAAACAGAAATTCGCTTCGAGAATTTGAAGCAGCACGGACATATCTGAAAGGCGAGAGCTTACGAGAAATCGTAGGCTCTTTCTTTTTTATAATTTTTTGGAGGTACGAACATGAACCTGAAAACATTTGCAAAGGCAGTGCGCAGGAGCGCAGGCAAAAACGCATCCAAGATCCTGGGTGGTCTGGCGATCACGGGAAGCATCACGGCGGTCTATTTCGCTGTGACGGCCACTCCCAAGGCCATGATCCTGCTGGACGAAAAAAAGCAGGAGCTGGGAGTGGAAAAGCTGGACGTGAAGACCATTGTCAAGACGGCAGGCCCGGTGTATGTGCCTACTGCGCTGAGCATGGTGCTTTCGGCGGGCTGCGTCATTGGCGCAGTCCATGTGGACGAGCGGCGGAATGCTGCACTGGCCGCGGCGTGCACCCTTTCTGAGAGCGCGCTCAAGACCTATCAAGACAAGGTGCTGGAGGCCATCGGCCCCGAGAAGGAACAGGAGATCCGGGAGACCATTGCACTGGAAAAGATGGCCAAGTGCCCCGAACCGGCAACCATCCAGCCTGCCAAGAACCTTGTCGCGACCGATGTTTCCTACGACCAGCGGGTGAAGTGCTGGGAAAGCCTGACCAACACCTACTTCTGGACGACCAAGGCCATGATCGAAAAGGCCGTCAATGGGGTCAACAAACAGCTGCTCAGTGACTTCCGGGTGAGCGAGAATGATCTGTTCGACTATCTGGGCATCGACCACTGTGTCAACGGTGACCTGCTGGGCTGGGACACGGATTCGGGGCTTAACGTTGATATTTTCTATGCGTCCCGGCTGGACGAGGACGGAATGCCCTGCCTGACGCTGGAGTACCACACGCCTCCGAAGTGGCTGGGCGGCTATTGATATTTGACCAGGCGCGAAAAATTCAGCTTCCTTTATGGAGGTAATACTCCGACATTATAAACTTATATTTAAGAAAGAGGCAACAAAAATGGACGAAATGACGAACATGAACGAAACTACTATGGAGAACGAGACTTCTGTTGAGGTCGTTCCGGAGGAGAATGTTCAGATGATCGATAACGAGGAAACTTCGAGCAACGGCTCGGGCATTGGTCTCGCTGTTGGTGCTGTGGGTCTGGTTGCAGCCGTGGGATACGGACTGTACCGGAAGCACAAGGCCAAGAAGCAGAACAAGGACGAGGAGAAGCCGAAGACCAAGAAGAAGATCGTCTGGCAGAAGCCCTGGAAGATCGAAGAGGCCGATTCTGCACAGGTGGACGTTCCTGACGAGGACGTTGAGGAAACTTCTGAAGAGAAGTAATGTTAGGTAAGGCGAGAGCCGTGGAGAAATCTGCGGCTCTTACTTTTTTGTTTTTGAAAGGATGACAACATGGCACAAGTAAACATGCCGAAGAGCAGCATCGGACAGCAGCCTGCCGCAGAACCCCAGAAGAAGTTCCAGAAGGTCGTCAAGGGAAAAGTGACCCTCAAGGAGCAGAACGATATCCAGAAGATCGCCAACGAGTTCCTGGCCGAGGACCTCAAGACCGTGAAGAACCGCATCGTGGTGGACTATCTGCTGCCCATGCTGAAGAACGGTCTGTGGAGCATTTTCAACTCGGCGGTCAGCATTGCGCTGTTTGGCGAGGACCGTTCCCGCGGCTCTTCGAGCAACTACTCCGGCTCCCGCACCCAGCGGAACAGCTACGACACCTACTATCAGGGCGGCTCCGGCAACCGGCAGGGAAATCCGAACCGGGCCGTAGGACGCAGCTTGCAGAACCTGGACTTTGAGTTCCGCGGGGATGCAGACGACACGCTTTCCCAGATGTATGATGCGATTCGCCAGTACGATCAGGTTTCCGTGGGTGACCTGTGGGATCTGATGGGCGTTTCCAACGAGAGCACCGATTACAATTACGGCTGGTACAACCTTGACGGGGCGTTCATCAAGGGCATCCCGGGCGGATATCGCCTGATGCTGCCTCGCCCTGTACCACTGCGCTGAACAATAAGAAAGGATTGATATTTATGAAGTTCCTGAAAAAGATCGACAAAACCGAAATCATGGAAAAGATGACCCGTACTGCATCCAAGTGCGGCTACAAGCTGAAGAAGGCAAGCCCCACCATTATGATCGTTGGCGCTGCCATTGGTGGTGTGACCGCTACTGTGCTGGCTTGCAAGGCGACCATCAAGGCACAGGATATTCTGACCGAGCACAATGCTCAGGTCGAGAGCATCCACACGACCAAGCAGCAGATCGAGAGCGGTGAGATCCAGCTGATCGAGGGCGAGACCTACACCGAGAATGATTACAAGAGCGATATTACGACCACCTACGTCAAGACCGGCCTGAAGCTGGCAAAGGTGTATGCACCTGCGGTCACCCTGGGTGCGGTATCTCTGGGCTGCATGTTCGGTTCCCACCATATCATGTCCAAGCGCAATGCGAGCCTGACCGCGGCTTATATTGCTCTGGACAAGGCCTTTGAGGAATACAAGAGCCGTGTATCCGACCGCTTTGGCAGCCGTGTTCAGGAGGAGCTGGAGCACAACATCAAGGCTGTGGAGCTCGAGAGCAAGAGCACCAACGAGCAGGGCGTGGAGGAGACCATCAAGGAATACAAGGACATCGCCATGCAGCACACCAGCCCCTATACCTGCATCTTTGATGAGACTGTGGACACCTGGCAGCCCGACAATATGCTGAACCGCAACTACCTGTTCCTGATGGAGCAGGCGGCAAACAAGCGTCTGCGCACCCAGGGTCACCTGTTCCTGAACGACGTTCTGGCATCTCTGGGCACCCACGGAGGTGTGACCCTGAAGACACCGGAAGGCCAGATCGTTGGCTGGATCTATGATCCGAACGACCCGACCCGACAGAACCACGTGGATTTTGGCGTGACCAACTATGTCAAGGGCGACGAGGCACTGAACAGCTTTATCAACGGCGGGGAGCGCTCGGTGATGCTGCGGTTCAACTGTGACGGGCCCATCATCGACAAGATCTGAGACTGATATTTTGGAGGAATACGCTATGACCAGATTCGCTAAGAGACTGTCTTACCTGTTTGCTGCCATGGCCGGAGTCTGTTTCGTCTCTGGTCTGGCGGTTCTTTCTGAGTGAGGTGGAACGATGGAAACTTTGGAAAGCACTTTCCTGTTTCTGGACTATCTGACCGATACCAAACGCAAGCGCCACATGGTGGGAGGCATTCTGATGAGTGTCTCCCTTTTCTTTGGCGGACTGGCGTTTACCATGATGACGATCAAAGGAGACATCGACAATGAACAAGACCGTGCGTGATATTCTGCTCTTTGCAGCAGGCTTTGGGGCAGGTGCCCTTGTGATGCACACCGTTTTCGAGAAGAAATACGAGACCTATTACGGCGAACGGTACGAGGCCGAGCGTGAGAATCTGCGGCAGAAGGAAGCCGATATGGACAAGACCATCGAAGAAAGGGCGACCCAGAAGAGCTTTGAACAGCTGGCCGGGAAGTACCGTACCGAATCTGACCCGGAAGATGTGATGGCGCATGAGGGCATCGAAGTCATTGAGCCGGATCAGTTTGGTGAGCTGGACGACTACGAGACTTCCTTCCTGACCTACTACGCAGACGGAAAGCTGGCGTTCGATACGGAGGATCAGCCCGTGGACGAAGATGATATTCCGAAGATCATCGGCAACGAGGCGCTGAACCGCATGGGCGAGTTTGCACTGAGCGCTGTTCATGTCCGCAACCACAACTACCACAAGGACTACGAGATTCTCCGGGTTCGGGAGAACTGGCCCGGAAACCACGACGATGAGGAGGATGAATGAACTTTATGAGGGAGACGGAGCAGTATTATGACTGGCTCTACAAGATCGTCTGCGGCGAATGGGAACCCCGGAACCTCAGCTTTCACCGCTTGCTGATGTATCTTTTTAACCGGGATTATATTCCGGCGTGCGAAATGGATGTCTGCCGGGCAACGGACGGCATCAACCTGCGGTACCGCTTTGCATCGGAGAATAATATTCCGTACGGAAAGATCGATGCGGTATTTCAGGGCGTACCCTGCTCTATGCTGGAAATGATGGTGGCGCTGGCGATTCGCATCGAGGAGCACATCATGGAAGACCGCAGCATGGGCAACCGCGTGGGGCAGTGGTTCTGGAGCATGGTCGTCAGCCTGGGTCTGGCTGCCATGGACGACACCCGTTTCAGTGAAGAACGCGCGGAGCCGATCCTGGCCCGGTTTATGGACCGGGGCTATCAGCCGAACGGCGCTGGCGGGCTCTTTACGCTGACCCGTCCGACCATCGACATGCGTACCATTGATATTTGGTACCAGTTGATGAGCTGGTTGAATGAGAATGAGTTTTGATGACATATGAATCGAAAATTTGCATCCCTATGGAAGGATTTGTTGAGAAGATACTCGACGATTCCCATGTGATGCTGCGAATCACGGCGTGTCGAGACGAGAATAACATTGGTCGGCTGATCCTGGCTGACCCGAATTACTGGAGGAAAATTGACAATGGAACTGACTGATATTTTGATCGACCTGAGCAACAGCAAGGCTGCACTGGAGGTGGCCAACCACACCATCCGCCGCATGAAGGGCAAGTGCATCCGGAAAAACATTCTCATCGCTGGCCTGCTGTGGTTCGGCTTTGTCTCCTGCAAGATGGTGAACGAAGCAGAAAAACAGCGCAAGGAAGCTGATGAGCGTGCCCGCGAGGCAGAGGCAACGCTGGCCCAGATGACCCTCCAGCAAGAGAAAACCGTATAAAAACCTCGGAGAAAGGAGGAAGTCAGTTACAAATGATTGATTTCCTGATGATTGCAACGCGGACGGGAAAACGCGGGACAATCGAAATTTATCCCAAATTCATCATCAAGAAGTCGAAAGACCTGATGATCCGGGGTTCTGATTTTTACGCGGTCTGGATGGAAGAGCGGGGGCTTTGGAGCACGGACGAACAGGATGCGCTCCAGATGATCGACCGCGCGCTGGATATTTACGCGGAGGAGCACAAGCAGGTCTTCAATGACAGCTACCGTGTTCTGCACATGTGGGACGCGGAGAGCGGGATGATCGACAACTGGCACAAATACTGTCAGCGTCAGATGCGGGACAACTACCACACCCTTGACGATACATTGATATTTGCGAACACCCCGGTCAAGAAGGAAAGCTATGCGTCGAAGCGGCTGCCGTATCTTCTGGAGGAGGGGAACATCAGCGCCTACGACGAGCTGATGACGACCTTATATTCTCCCGAGGAGCGAAAGAAGATCGAATGGGCGGTTGGCGCGATCGTGAACGGCGACTCCCGCAAGATCCAGAAGTTCCTCGTGCTCTATGGTCCACCCGGCAGCGGTAAATCGACCGTGCTGAACATCGTCCAGAAACTTTTCGACGGGTACTGGTCGGTGTTTGACTCCAAGGTGCTGGGGTCATCGTCCAATGCGTTTGCGCTGGAGGCGTTCAAATCGAACCCACTGATCGCGATCCAGCACGACGGTGACCTTTCCCGCATCGAGGACAACACCCGGCTGAACTCGCTGGTATCCCACGAGACCATGCTGGTGAACGAGAAGTTCCGCAGCCAGTATTCCAGCCAGTTCAAGTGTTTCATGTTTCTGGGCACCAACAAGCCTGTTAAGATCACGGATGCAAAATCGGGCCTGATCCGACGACTGATTGATGTGGAACCTACCGGCGAAAAGATCCCTGCAAAAAAGTACCGTGACCTTGTAGCGAAGGTGGACTTTGAGCTGGGTGGCATCGCATGGCACTGCAAGGAGGTATACGAGCAGAACAAACATCTCTATGATGATTATATTCCGACCCGTATGCTGGGCGCATCGAACGACTTTTACAATTTCATGCTGGATTCCTTTTATATTTTCAAGAAGGAGGACGGTGTGTCTCTGAAGCGGGCCTGGGCGATGTACAACACCTACAACGACGAGGCAAAGGTGGCGTACCCATACTCGCGCCGTGCATTCCGGGAAGAGCTGATGAACTACTTCGAGGAGTACAAGGAACGCGCGGAGACCGTGAATGGTGAGCGGGTGCGGAGCTACTACAGCGGCTTCAAAGCGGAGAAATTCAAAGAGTTCCTTGACGAACCTGTGAAGGCAGAAGAACCCACTGCCGAGCCGGAAACGTCATGGATCGAGTTCAAGGAGCAGCATTCTCTCTTCAATGATATTTGCAAGGACTGCCCTGCACAGTATGCGACAGACGATGGCATTCCGATGCGAAAATGGGAGAATGTCAAGTCAAAATTGGCCGAACTGGATACTTCGAGACTGCACTACGTGAAAGTTCCGGAGAATCACATTGTCATCGACTTTGATATTCCCGGGCCGGATGGAGAAAAGAGCTTCGAGCACAACCTGGAAGCTGCCTCCAAATGGCCCCAGACCTATGCGGAGCTGAGCAAATCTGGTGCGGGCATCCACCTGCATTATATTTACGCCGGCGATGCAACGAAGCTGAGCAGGATCTACGACGAGAACATCGAGGTCAAGGTGTTCACGGGGAAGTCCTCTCTGCGGAGAAAACTGTCGAAATGCAATGATATTCCGGTTGCGACCATCAGCAGCGGCCTGCCACTGAAGGGAGAAACGAAAATGGTTGATACAAAGCAGATCCAGGATGAGCGGCACCTGCGTATCCTCATCAAGAAAGCCCTTGCCAAGGAGATCAGCCCCTATACGAAGCCCAGCATTGACTTTATTGCGCACATCATGGACGAAGCCTACGAGGGCAATGTCGTTTACAACGTGGACGACATGCGGAATGCGATCCTGGGCTTTGCCGCCAGCAGCACGAACCAGGCGGACACCTGCCTGAAGATCGTGGCGAAGATGCACTTCAAATCGAAGGATGATATTCAGCGGGAGGCCCCTGCGGGGGAGGAAACGCCATTGATATTTTTCGACGTGGAGGTGTTCCCGAATCTGCTGCTCGTAAACTGGAAGTTCGCCAAGCAGGAGCCTGTGCACCGCATGGTGAATCCTACGCCGGAGGAGATCGAGAGCCTGACAAAGTATCGGCTGGTCGGCTTCAACAACCGCAAGTACGACAACCATATCCTCTGGGCCCGCATGATCGGGATGTCGGTGGAGCAGATCTATGCGCTGTCCAACCGGATCATCAACGAGCACACGGGCTTCTTTGGTGAGGCGTACAACTTGTCCTACACGGATATTTTCGACTTCTCGTCGAAAAAGCAGAGCCTGAAGAAGTTCGAGATCGAGCTGGGCATTCACCATCAGGAGCTGGGACTTCCTTGGGATCAGCCGGTGCCGAAAAGCCTGTGGGACAAGGTGGCCGAGTATTGCGACAACGACGTGATCGCGACCGAGACCCTGTTCTACTCGAAAAAGCGTCAGGCAGACTTTGTGGCGCGAGAGATCCTGGCAGACCTTGCCGGCATGACGGTGAACGATACGACAAACTCGCTGACAACACGCATTATTTTCGGCAAGGAAAAGCACCCCCGGCTGGTCTACACCGACCTTGCTACGGGAAAATCCGATGCGATCGTGGAAGTCGAGCCTGATATTTTGACGGACTGCAACATCATCAATGCCTTTCCCGGTTACGAATGGGCTAAGGGCGAGGACGGCAAGTACCACAACATGTTCCGGGGCACAGACCTGGGCATGGGCGGTTATGTCTACGCTGAGCCCGGGATGTACACGAACGTAGCTCTGCTGGACGTTGCGTCGCTGCATCCGCATTCGGCTGTTGCCATGAACTACTTTGGCGAGTACACCAAGCATTTCAACGACCTGATGGATGTACGAATCTACGTCAAGCACGGCGAGTACGAGAAGGCAAAGGGGCTCTTTGGTGGCAAACTGGCAAAGTACCTCGATGATCCGCAGCAGGCAAAGGCTCTGGCGCAGGCGCTGAAGATCGCCATCAACTCGGTTTACGGGTTGACCAGTGCAAGCTTCGACAACCCGTTCCGCAACCTCAAGAACGCCAACAACATTGTGGCGCTTCGAGGGGCTTTATTTATGCGCACTTTGCAGGATGAAGTGCAGCAGCGCGGCTTTAAGGTCGCGCATATCAAAACGGATTCGATCAAGATCCCCGATGCGACCCCGGAAATCATTGCGTACTGCATGGATTTTGCGAAGAAGTACGGCTACACGTTCGAGCATGAGGCGACCTATGAGCGGATGTGTCTGGTGAACAATGCCGTTTATATTGCAAAGTACATGACTGCGGACCAGTGCGAGGCGCTTTACGGTTATATCCCGGGCGACTGCAAGGACGAAGGCGGCGAATGGACGGCGACGGGCACCCAGTTCCAGGTGCCGTATGTGTTCAAGACCCTGTTCTCCAAGGAGAAGATCGAGTTCACTGACCTCTGTGAGACAAAGACCGTTTCCAAGGGCGCTATCTATCTCGACAAGAACGAGGACCTGCCTGAAGGCGAACACAATTATATTTTTGTGGGACGCGTGGGACAGTTCTGCCCGATCATGCCGGGAAAGGGCGGCGCTCTGCTGCTGCGGGAAGCGGGCTTGACTGATACCGGCGAACGGAAATATGCTTCTGTGACCGGAGCAAAGGATTACCGCTGGCTGGAAAGCGAGGCGGTCTATCAGTTTCAGATGCAGGAGGATATCGACAAAAGATATTTCAACCGGGAAGTCGATGAGGCAGTTGAGGAGATCTCCAAGTACGGCGACTTCAACTGGTTCGTTGGTGGCGATGGCGTTGCTCCCTGGACAGCACCGGATCTTCCATGGAGCGATGCGCAGGAAGAAGCAGCAAGAAATTTTGACGTGAGGTGATATTTTATGACGAACAAACTGTACGATTCCAAAGGACAGCTGATTGGCTATATCAGAACCGTTGAGAAGAATCTGCACGACGACCTGACGAGGGTGATTCTTTCTACTGGTCACGAACTCGTATTTGGCCCGTGTGATCTGGCCTCTGATCGAGACGGCAATTGGCGTATCCGTTCTGGTGCGCTCTATCCTCGGTGTGAGGGTAAGAAGACGGCTTCTGCTACGAACACAGCCGCTATCAAGGACGTTATCTTTGCTCCTCCGGCCACGATCGTTTACTGGTCGGATGGCTCCAAGACCGTTGTGAAGTGCAGCGAGAAGGATGTTTTCGACCCGGAGAAGGGGCTGGCCATGGCGATTGCAAAGCGTTGCGGCGGTAACAATGGCAGCTATTACAAGGAGATCCGGCATTGGGTAGAGAAGAGCAGGAAGAAGTATCCCGGGAAGCCCTATACGGAAAGCTCTTCTGTCGAGAATGATTCGCTCAAGAAGTACATCGCTCAGGCAAAGAATAGCTACGAAGCAGCTTTGGAGGCGGCAGCAAAGGGCAATCCTGCGAATTTTCTGTCTATGATGGGCCGAGTGTCGGCCGCGCTTTCCATACTGGAACTCGAAATCAACAAGTAAAAGGAGACTGATATTTATGTACACCAAGCGCCAGAAAGTCAATATTGACGATACCCGTTTCATCTTTACTACCAACTTCAGCGGTGATCCCAGCCGTGATCGCTTTGGCTCGGACAAGCGCCGCGTCAACGTGGTGATCCCGACCATGGAGCTGGTGAATCACCTCATGGACCTCGGCGTGAAGGTTCGTCAGACCAATCCGAATCCTGAGCGTACCTACGACGAGCCGTTCGTTCCGACCTACTTCGTGCCGGTGACGATCAACATGGATTCCAAGTGGCCCCCGCATATCTACTGGGTCACCACTTCCGGCAAGCGCCTGCTCTGCAACATGGACACGATCAGCCAGCTGGATTTTATCCGGGTCAAGAACGTCTGTCTCCAGGCAAACCTTGTCGAGAAGCGGAATGCACCTGGCGAGTACAGCCTGTATGCGGATGTGATGTACGTTGAGCAGGATGCAGATGCTGATCCGTATGCAGAGCGCTACGCCCGGTTTGCAGCTCCTGAAGCAGACATGGCAGAGCCGAGCGACCACACCGAAATTCCGTTCTGAGGTGAAGCATATGAAGAAACTGTTTATCAGCGCACCGATGAAAGGCCGCACTGAAGCACAGATCCGGGCAACCATGGAGCAGATGCACCATATTGCTGAGGCTGTGTTTGGCGAGGAGCTGGAGGTGATCCAGACTTATATTTCTGATGATCCTCCGGCTGATGCGAATCAGGCAGTCTGGTACCTCGGTGAGAGCATCAAGAAGATGGCGGATGCAGACTACTTTATCGGGATCTACGATAAGGAGAAGGGGTTGCGCGTTCGTACAACATCCCGAGCTATGTGATCAACTTGGGTTTTGTAGCCCCTGATGTTACGGCGGCTCGTGCAAAAGCCAACCGGAAGTACAACAGCTATTATTGATCATTGATATTTTTCGAGTGCCAGGGTCAGTCCCTGGTCGAATGCCCAGTCGGTGAGTGCCCACGTCGCAAATGGCGGCTCTAAGGAAACAGCTCGATTTATATTTTTGATGTGCAATTTGGGAGGTTGACAGTATGAAAGTTCTGAGGGTTCGCCCAAAGCATTACCCTGAAGTGATCGACATTGACTGTTCTCTGGAATCGCTCCAGAAAGAGGTGGAAGGCCCGATTCAGGCTGTTTACCCGTGGGACGATGAGGTGGCATTGATTTGCAACGAAGAAGGAAAGCTGTATGATGATTGCATGGAGAAACTCAACCGGACGCTCGACGGTCCTTATGGTATCCCCATTGATATTATCGTTGGAACATTCCTGATTGTAGGCCTCACGGAGGATGATTTCGGTGAGCTTTTGCCGGAGTTCGTCGAGAAGTACGAGAAGATGTTCCATCAGCCGAGAAAGTTCGTCACCTACACGGATAGCGAAGGCAAAGCGCATCTCGACGTTGATTATTGTACACCTGAAGAATAAGCACATGAGAACCCTGGAGAAATCTGGGGCTCTTTTATTTGAGTCATTAGCATGGGCTGTACGGTGGGTTCGATTCCCGCATGACTCACAACCGGGCCAGAGAGCCTGATATTTGAACAACAGAAGGAGTAAGGAGTATGAGCAGAGTAACAGTAAAAGAGATCGTCGATTATATGGTTTCGGAGGGTACACAGAACACCAACTACGGCTGCTGGGCCTTTGATATTCCGGAACTGTGCGACAAGTTCGACCTTCCGCTGGAATGGTTCTATGAGCACAACGATGATATTTGCCGCGAACTCGACGAGCATGATGAGGTTGCTGATTACGAGCAGAACTACGACTGGAACAACCATCCGCTGAATTACGACCTGGTTTATTACACGGACTTCTGCCATTTTGAGGAGGTGTGATATTTATGGGCGGACTTCGCAGAGTAGATAAGGCTTGCAAAAAATGCGGCGTTATGATGTACCAGGTTCCGTCAAAAAGATTGTACTGCGAGAAATGTCGAGACACCGTACCGCGTAACATGTCAAAGACGGAAGAAAAGCCTAAAAAGCTCACACTGTCAGAAATCATGCGCGAAGCAGACAAGGAGGGCTTGCAATATGCGTCCTACTGCAAAAAGCACGGACTTTACTAAGAAAAAAGAGCTCTGGAAGGTGTTCAGAAAGCACCGGAAAGAGCTCTTTGCTTATACCGTCAGAGGGGAGGGCGAAGATGAGGAAGAGGCGACGATCTCGCTTCTGGCCTACGAGAATCACTGCAAGAAAAGTGACATTTATGTGACGTTGGAAATGAGGTGAGCGACCTGATGGCAGGTGTAACGCTCTACGACTATCAATTGGATGCGATCAACCGTATGAAAATCGGCTGCATCTTATGCGGAGGCGTAGGAAGCGGAAAATCGAGAACGAGTTTGGCGTTCTATTACAAACTTTACGATGGGGAGGTGAACACGGAGAATTATGTACGCATGACAGAGCCCCCGGATCTTTACATCATCACGACTGCCCGGAAACGGGACACCGGAGAGTGGGACGAAGAACTGGCCCATTTCTATATGTCTACAGATCCAGAGCATGATATTTACGAGCACAAGGTCGTGGTGGATTCCTGGAACAATATTGGAAAGTATGTTGGCGTAAAGAATGCATTCTTTATATTTGACGAGCAGCGAGTCGTTGGAAAGGGCGCATGGGTGAAATCGTTCTACAAAATTACGCAAAATAACGAGTGGATTCTGCTCAGCGCCACCCCCGGGGACTGCTGGACGGATTATATCCCGGTGTTCATCGCCAATGGGTTCTATCGAAACAGAACGGACTTTAACAACCAGCACGTGGTATACAGCCAATTCTGTACGAAGTACCCGAAGATCGATCGGTATCTGAATACCCAGCGCTTGGTACGGCTGCGGGAACGGATTCTGGTTGACATGGACTTCGAGCGGCCGACGGTATCGCACCATGAGAATGTATTTGTGGATTACGACAAGGTGAAGTATCTGTCAATCTGCAAGAACCGGTGGAACCTCTGGGAGAACAAGCCAATCGAGACCGCCAGCGAGTTCTGCTATCTGCTGCGGAAGTTGGTGAACGCTGATGCAAGCCGACAAGAAAAAGTGCTGGATATTTGTAAAGGCAGACCCAGGGTCATCATCTTCTATAATTTCGATTATGAGCTTGATATTCTGATGGGTCTGGACTACGGCAAGGATACCGAAGTTGCACAATGGAACGGGCACAAGCATCAGCCACTTCCTGAAGGCGACAGGTGGGTGTATCTGGTGCAGTACAATGCCGGTGCTGAAGGCTGGAACTGCATCAAGACGGACACCATTATATTTTACAGCCAGAACTACTCATATAAGATCATGGAGCAGGCCTCTGGGCGTATCGACCGGCTGAACACACCGTACAAGGACCTGTACTACTACCATCTGAAGAGTAGGAGTGGTATTGATCTGGCAATTTCGAGAGCCCTGAACTCGAAGAAGGCGTTTAATGAGAGGAAATTTTATGGAGAGTAATGATATTCGAGACCTGTTTCCCAAGGAAATCGTAGAAAAAGCCAACAAAGAAATGATTGATTACGCAGTTTCTGATGAGTTGGCGCTCAAAATGATGCTTCGCGCCACCAAGGATGCTGCTTTTCAGAATTTCCTTGGAAATTATGTTATTGGCGCGATTGGTAAAATTATTGAAAAGTTGGAGGCGGAAAACGGATGACACTGTTTCATGGAATTTACAAGTGCCGCTTGTGTGGAGAATGTTTTGAATCCGTCGCAACCGGATCCAAAGACACCGCATTAAAGTCCGTTGCCGGGGCTGCTTATGATGGTAAATGGTACCCTGAGGGTGGTGGAATTGGTGTATACATACACGATTTTCACTCCTGTAAAGATGGAAGTTTTGGCATAGCTGATTTTCAAGGATACAAAAAGGAGGAAGACAAATGATCAAAGACTCTGGAGACCGCACCGAATTTGAAACCGGTGCCAAGCGCGATATGCATGCAGGAAAAGGGCGGATGGACCTTCTGCCTTGGTACGGCATCATGGAGGTCAGTAAGCACTGTGAGGAGGGCGCACTGAAGTATGGTGAGCACAACGTAGACAAGGGTATTCCGCTGCATTCGCTGCTGGACAGCGCTTCTCGGCATCTGGCAAAGTACATGGTTGGCATGGACGACGAGGACCACCTGCGAGCTGCCTGTTGGAACCTGCTGTGGGCTCTTAACCAGCGGGAGACGCACCCGGAGCTGGATGATAGGTTTGCGGTCGAGCAGGAGAAGACAAAGAAAAAACGTCCCTGGATATCGGTTGAATGTATGAATTGCATGGAACGCCATCCGGTTGCTCCTGAGGTATGGTCATATAATGCAGACGGAGCTCCTATCGACCACAAGGTTGTGAGGTGCCTATTCTGTAAAGCAAACGAGGAACACAAATACATCGGCGACCTTGACGGATATGCAGATCCTGACGAGACACTCGTTGCCGTTAAATGCGGTGACTGTAATGCTCATTTTGAGATTCCTACATCTAACTGGAACAGCATGAAGGAGTGCACAACCCATAACGGTGAGGTTCTGGCACGTTGCCCTCACTGCGGAAAGGACACTTTTATTTCGGAGGTAAGCGCTGATGAATAACTGGATGCGCGAAGTGGACTATGCGACCTACTGCCCGAAGTGTAAGAGCTTCAAGGTGTTGGAGACGGACGAGCCCTGCTATGAGTGCCTGACGGAGTGTGCGCGGGAGGGTACGGTGAAGCCTGTGAACTTCAAGGATAAGCGAGAGAAGGCCAAGTAAGGCGCGAAAAAATCTCCGCATATTATGGAGGTGAAACAAATGATGAAGTTGTTTCTGAAAATTTACGGAGCATATTGGTATGTAAGAGGATATTTGGATGGCATGTTTACCAGCATGAAGTATGCGTCAAAAGCAATGGTTATTTACATGGAGGCAAAAAATAATGGCGGCTTTGATGAAGTGACTAGAGCTAAACTGATGAAACTGGCTCGGAAATATCAGATGGAAGATCCATTACATGAAAATGTATATGACATTATCCGCAAATTTGATGAATGCATAAACATTTTGAATATTGGAGTTCACTATTTTTAAGGCGAGAGCCGTGGAGAAATCTGCGGCTCTTTATTTTCTGAACTGTAACAAAAAGGAGCGATTCAAATGCACGAGATTCAGGAAAAAGCCACGACCCATAAGGTCTTCATGAAAATCATCCGCCCTTGGCCCGGACGAAGCGGATATTTAGAAAAGTTCTCTGATTTAACCTCGAACGGTATGGCAAGGTTTCGCTTTGAGGGTGATAACTACGATACCATCGCCCATGTGAGCAATATGGAATATAAGGTATATGACTGATTTCAAATCTAAAATTGTAGAGTATCAGGAGGAACGGTGAACGCTAAATGATATTTGCTGAAGAGGATTTGAACTCTTTGAATGCTATTGCTGGACTATTGGCTTCATTCGGGTGTGATAGTCAGGCTGGCTGTGTGCTTTATATTCAGCATAAAATCGCAAAGACCATGGAGGCTGACGAAAGGAAATGCAGAAATGAGAAACATGTCTAAGAAAACCTGGAAACTCCGGGTTTGGAATCACATGACCGAGATGCAGAAGCTGGATATTCTGCTGAAGCGCGCTAAGGTTCCGCATACTTATGAACGTCGTTGGCCAGAGATGGACAGACCAGACTGGCAGGAATATCTCCCGGGCGGACGACACGATGGTGGTGAGCAAATCACTGCATATGATGCTGCTGGAAATCGTATCTGGGATGGCATTTGGGGTTGGGGTTCCTATGGCTTTGAGCAGGGGCTTATCGAGGTGATGGGTAGGCAGGCACTTGGCCTTGATGATGTTGAGGGCTGGCTCACGGCTCGTCAGGTTACAAAGATGTGGAGGTGTAGAAATGCTGCGAAAAATCGTTGATTTCACCAAAAAGATATTCCGTATGGAGCCGATTCCGACGACGGTCAATACCATGTGGGAGGCTTTGCGGGATCTTGAGGTGGCCCGGAACCACTTTGAGAACTGCGATCCGGAGTTTATCACGACTGCTATCTTCGAGCTGAACGCTGCGGAGAGCCGTCTGGATGCGGCGAGGAGGTGTGCGGTATGACAACTTTCTACTGCCCTACATATTTCTGCAATTTCTGTGAGCGAGAGTTTGAAGTGGGCAATCGCTATCATAATGAAGAGGAAGCATTTAATAAAGCAAAAGAATTGATGTACCACAAAGCTGTTCACATCTGTGATAATGGAAATATTGGTGTCGGTGTTTTTACAGGATTTGAAAGGGTGGATATCGGTGACTAATAATACTTGGGAAAAAATCGGCCATATGCTGGGGCATATTCTGGCGGCGACGCTGGTTATTTGCGCATGGCTGATCATTATTGCATTTACGCTGAAGGTAATCTGGTTCATTCTGTTCCGGACTCTGCTGTGAGGTGATAACATGGAAGACTACGAAGAAGCAGTCGAGAAAACTATAACTTTATACGCTGATGCTAAGCCTTATACTCAAGTCATTTATAGAGCGAATGGACTTACTACTTGCAACGTCTGTTTTGCCCAGGCAAAGGTATTTAATGACCTGGACATAAGAAATGTTGCGGACTTATATTCCGAGGATTATGAGCTTCAGAGAAAGTTTTTAGTCAGACAAAATGCCAAAGTAAAAGATGTCGCCAAGCTTTTAGAGAACGGCGTCATTTGCTATTCAGATGCTTGTGAATGGTGCATGGAGAATGATATTCCGCTTGGACAGTTCGACAGGTGTTTGTATGGCGCGCTGAGAAAGCCTGATAACCCTGCCCGGGTGGAACCGAAAGAACCGTGGCCATATCGAGTGGTGGCGGTCATAAACCGGGTGCTGGAGATTCTGCTTAACTCGATTTTGGAGGATTTTATATGAAGATGTACACATTTTGGTTTGAGTGCACGGACAATGGTGGCGGGCATCAGGGTTTCGTGGTCAAAGCAGAAAATAAGCAGGAGGCTATCAAGAAAGGCATGGCTTTTGCGAAGAAACATGCTTCGGGTGATATCTGTGGGGACTGGACTTGCAGATTGATACAGGAGGGCGCATTATGAATGACAATTTTGGTGCAATTACGATACTTGCTCCGAAATGCCAACAGTGTCCGAAGATGAACACCTGCGATCATAAACAGATGGCCCATCTCGGATTCATCATCCCAACATTGGCGAATGATATTTGCAAGCCTATTCGTCAATCTATGAGAAATAACTATAGAAAGGACTATTTGAAATGAAAATCGTTGAACCTAAGTACGAAATCCTCACTGATATTTCTGAGGGAGGCATTAAGGAGCTCCAGCAGATCGAGCGGGTGGCCCGGGTCTGCTACAAGAGCGAGGACAAGATCACGCCGGATGGTGAGTCGGCAAAGAAACTGGTGGGCTTTCTGGTGAAGCAGGGACATGAGGCTATGCTGGAGCATTCTCAGCTGAGCGTGCTGTTCACCTGCGACCGTGGCGTGGCGAATGAGCTGGTGCGGCATCGCATTGCTTCGTTTGCACAGGAGAGCACCCGGTACTGCAACTACTCGAAGGAGAAGTTTGGCAATGAGCTTACGTTCATCTGGCCGTCCTATATCCGTGGTGAGCAGTATTGCGAACTGAACGATAGCGAGGTTACGATCAAAAGCTCGTTCTTGGAAGCTATGACCTATGCCGAAAAGGACTACAAGCTGATGCTCGCAAACGGCATGCGTCCCGAGCAGGCTCGCTGCGTACTGCCGCTCTGCCTGAAGACCGAGATAGTGGTGACGGCCAACTACCGTGAGTGGCGCAACATCTTCAAGCTGCGTACTCCTGTGGCGGCCCATCCTCAGATGAGAGAGCTCATGTGCCCGCTGCTGATGGAGCTTCAGAAGAAGATCCCGGTGGTGTTCGATGATATTTACACGTACTGGCCTGCGGATGACCAGACACGGAAGGGAAGCATGGTGAAGTGATGCGAATTGTGCTGTTCGCAAGCATTATTTTACAAGCTATCGCAATTGGAATGTCTTTTGCTGAGAGCATCGGCGAAGAAAAACAGAGAATCATCAGATATACAGGATGGTTCTTGCTTTTGATTTACATGATATTTGGTTGAGGTGATTGACTATGAAAAATCGTATTATTTGCGTCGTTGCATGTCTGATGATGCTTGTTGGCTGTGTGGTTCTGTGTAGCTGCGGCAACTATAAGGTGCTCAATAAGACGTTCACTTATACATGGGCGCAGATCAAGCTACCCGACGGGGCAATCATCGAGGGTAAGGTAGATAGCTGGACTGATTATGGAGACGAACTGTTGCAAATCACGATTGACGGTACCACATATCTGGTTCATGCAGCAAATGCTATTATGAAAACCTGAGTGGGAAAGGATGTGGTGATAAGAAATGCAGCAAAGAACGTATGATTTTCTCGCTAAATTGAAGGTTCCCATGCTGACCTTTGGCGGGGAGCTGATGGGCGAGGCTGTGGAGATGGTCGTCGATGACTTGAACTCGCACCGATTTATGTCCATGAGGGATATCGAGGCATCACTGGCAGATAAGTTCAATTGCAGCCCTGGTGTTGCGGATCGCCGGATGCGGTATGCATTAGATATGGCGGAATATCGCTCTGGTGGGGTTAATGCTGAGCTGGAGAATCTGAAGAGTACGTACGATATTAAGGTGCTGTCGCTGAAGAAATTCTTGTATGCGGCGGGGAGAAGTTTGATGACGGAGGTGAGTGTGGGGAATGACTGCGGGTGAATTTAATGAACTGGCCAAGCAGGGAAGAGTATGGGCTAAGATCGTGGCTAATTTTAGTGGTGAATACGGGCTGGTTGAGAAAATTTCCGGTTTGACGAACCAGTTTGTGAGGTTTCGGTTCAAAGGTAAGAAGCGCGATACGATCATCTCGCCGGAGAATGTGATGTTTGAGATTGAGGACTAAAGTATGAAACTGGATAAAAATGTTATTTGGGTGAGGCCACCCTGATTTACTTGACTACGGGCAGAGCACATGATATTCTAAATACATGACGAATAGGAGGTGCTTTTATGGCACGGACGGTAAAATGCCCTGGCTGCGGTGCGGATCTTACGGTGAAGGATGACAACCGAGATTTCATGTTCTGTGAGTTCTGCGGGACGAAGGTTCGGCTCGATGACTATCAGGAGACGCATCGGTTTGTGGATGAAGCACGAATCCAAGAGTCAAAGGATGCGAAAGAACTTGAGCTTAAGAAGATGGAGTTTGAGGAACGGAAGAGGAAAGAAAATGATGAGTTTCTAAAGAAAAACTGGAAATGGTTCCTTTTGTTTTTTATTTGCTTAATCGCTTTTTGCCTTTTTATGAGCTACATAACTCCAGAAAAAGAAAGCGCCATTGATCGAGGACTTGACATTTTTGAAACTTATGTTAAGTCAAAAGGGTAATCTCATGCCCATTTTATTTTTCGCAGTTTTTGGGATTTTTCGAGAAAACGTCAAAAAAGTGCCATTTTTGTGGCCAAAAACCCACTTTGTGGCCAAAAATTTATATAAAAATGGCCACAAAATTTAACGTAAATACGTTAAAAATATGCAGTTTGGCCAAAAACCCACTTTTTTCTTTAACTTACTTAAAAAAATGAAAAAATATATATAGTAATAGAGGATAAAAAACGGGTTTTTGGCCACAGCGAGTTTTTACCCATTTCCACCTTGCAAAAGAGCGCCAAATAGTGTATTCTTAAAGCACCGTGTACGAACGTAGCACTCCTAACATATATGAGGTGAAAAGTTATGGATAAGTACGGTATTGAACATTGGATTACAACTGACCAATATGGAAATGAAGTTGAATGCTTTGCAAATAAATTTGCAGAGGTTCATACGAAACGTCCGATTTGTGTTTGTGGTGAGCCGATGGTGGAAACTCGTGAACTCGAATGGGACTGCCCTAAATGTGGGGCACACCTCGAAGCGGAAGATGTTTCCAGAAGTATCAATCCGGATGATTATATGACCTGTAACCTTGAGCCGGATGAAGACTACGGAGAGTACAAATATATGGAAGATGACGATGGTAGTCGAGCTTTCCTTGCTGGTGCACCGGGATACGAGATTGATTTCTTTCACTTAATTTAATATAGCCACGGCATTGCCTCTGCACGAAAAATGCAGGGGCCTTTTCTTTTTCTCTGAAAATTCCTAAAAATTCACATTTTTTCCTAAAAACTCACGCGAGAAAAACATCCCCTTTTATGGGGGGAATAGAATGCGTCTCAGGATGCATTGTTCCTCTTATTTTGGAGGTTGTATCATGCTCGAAAACAAATTCAAGACAGGATTGATAAGGGAACTGAAAGAACGCTTTCCTGGCTGCATGGTTGTCCATCTTGACCCAAACGAGATTCAGGGAATCCCTGATCTCTTGGTTCTTTACGGCACAGCATGGGGCGCGTTGGAAGGCAAGAAATCAGCAACTGCATCTCATCGTCCGAACCAGAACTATTACGTTCAGCAGATGGACGAGATGAGTTTTGCGGCCTTTATCTATCCCGAAAACAAGGAGGAAGTTCTTAATGAACTGGCGAGATCATTCGAGGCTCACGGGGAAACATGCCCTCCTCGGAGCAAGTAACTACCATTGGCTGAACTATGACGCAGATAGATTGACCAATGCAGTTCTTAATTATCAGGCGAAGGAACGGGGAACACGGCTACACGCATTTGCAGCAGAGTGCATTGATCTGAAGCAAAAACTGCCGAAGAACAAGAAAACCCTCAATACCTACGTGAACGATGCCATTGGTTTCCGCATGGATACCGAGCAGGTGCTGTATTACAGCGATAACTGCTTTGGAACCGCGGATGCCATTTCGTTCAACGATGGGTTCCTTCGTATCCACGACTTAAAAACCGGAGCTGTTCCTGCACACATGGAGCAGCTCTATATTTATGCCGCTCTGTTCTGCCTGGAGTACGGATACCACCCGAAAGATATTCGGATGGAGCTCCGCATCTACCAGAACGATGAAGTTTGGGTCGAGAATCCTACTGAAGAGGAAATCAACCCCATCATCGCTAAAATCAAAGAGTTCGACCCGATCATCACTGATATTTTGTTAGGAGTGGCAGCATGAATCCGATTGAAAAAGACCTCCGTTCTTATTTTGGCATTACTTCTGAAAGCAATATCCTGGAGCACTATGGCACCAAGCGGCACTCTGGTCGCTATCCTTGGGGCTCTGGCGACAATCCGTATCAGCATTCCGGTGATTTCCTGTCTCGTGTGGAGGAACTCAAAAAGAAGGGACTCTCGGAGAAAGAGATTCTGGAGACCATCAACAATTCTCTCCCTGATGAGTATAAGATGGGTCTGACTGAGTTCCGTACAGCCCGCCAGAAAGCAGGCCACGACCGCAAGGCATTGGAGTATGATCAAATTCGTGCGCTGAAGGATGACGGTCTTGGCTGGAAGGAAATTGGCGACAAGCTTGGCATGAGCGAGTCCAGCGTGAGGTCTAAGTATAGCAATGCTATCGGTGAAAAAGCCAGTCAGGCTGAGAAGATCGCTGCGACTTTGAAAGCAGAAGTCGATAAGAAGGGCATGATTGATATTTCCGAGGGCGCGAATCAGGTCCTCGGCGTGTCGGAAAGCAAGTTGGACGAGGCTGCTTATATTCTGGAAGCAGAATATGGGTATCAGCGCTATGGCGTTGGCATCAGGCAGCCGACTAATGCCCGTCAGCAGACAAACATTACCGTCCTCGCGAAGCCTGAGTTTGACCAGAAATATGCTTACCAGCATCAGGATCAGATCGATTCTCTGGGCGATTACCATTCTGATGACGGCGGCGAGACCTTTACGAAGCTCCAGCGCCCTTCCAGTCTGGACTCCAGTCGGGTTGCGATTCGTTATGGCGACGAAGGCGGTTTGGATAAAGACGGCGTTATGGAGATTCGCCGTGGGGTTCCTGACCTTGATCTTGGCAAGAGCCATTATGCGCAGGTTCGCATCCTTGTTGACGGCGACCATTATCTGAAAGGCATGGCAGTCTATTCTGATGATCTGCCGGATGGTGTGGACGTTATGTTCAACACCAATAAGCCTTCTGGCACGCCCAAGATGAAGGTCCTTAAGGAAGCAAAAGCTGATCCTGACAACCCGTTCGGCGCAGCCATCAAGGCCAATGGCCAGAGCATGTACATCGGTGACGATGGCAAAGAGCACCTCTCGCCGATCAACAAGCTGAAGGAGGAGGGCGACTGGGACACGATGTCTCGGAATGTCTCTTCTCAGTTCCTTTCCAAGCAGCCCAAGAAGCTGATTGAGAACCAGCTTAACCTTACTGTTGCGGATTATAAAGCCCAATATGATGAAATCATGCGGTACGATAATCCTACGGTCAAGAAGAAACTGCTTAACGATTTTGCTGATACGGTCGAAGGAACGTCCATGACCCTGAAGGCTTCTGCTTTCCCGGGCCAGTCCACGAAGGTTATCCTGCCGATCAATAAGATCAAGGAGACAGAGGCTTATTGCCCCACCTATGAGAATGGCACCAGGCTTGCGCTGATCCGTTATCCTCATGCAGGTACCTTTGAGATCCCCATTGTGACTGTCAACAACAAGAATGTCAGCGGCAAGCGGAATCTCGGTGCGATTCAGGATGCAATCGGTATCAATGCGAAGGTTGCAGAGCGGCTTTCGGGCGCAGACTTCGATGGCGACACGGTTATGGCAATCCCTGTTACCGACAAGGTCAACATCAAGTCCACCCGTGCGCTGAAAGCACTGGAAGGATTTGACCCCAAGACAGCTTATGCAGTTCCTGAGGGTAATCCGAACAATGTCAGGCTGATGAAGAAAGAGGAAAAGCAGCGCGAAATGGGCGTGATCTCTAACCTCATCACTGATATGACATTGCGAGGTGCCGATGAGGACGAGCTTGCACGTGCCGTTAAGCATTCCATGGTTGTTATCGATGCGGAAAAGCACAAGCTGGACTATAAGCGCTCTGAGCGCGAAAATGGTATTCCCGAGCTGAAGCAGAAGTGGCAGATTCGTGTGGACGAGGAAGGCGCTACGCACTATGGTGGCGCATCCACGCTCCTGTCTCGCCGTAAGCAGACGGTTCGTGTACCCGAGCGCCGTGGTAGCATTCGAGTCGATAAAGAAACTGGTGAATACATCTACAAAGAAAGTGGACGTACCTTCACTGACCCTAAGACGGGTAAGGAACGTAAGGCCGAGGACACAGTCAGTCTGATCTCCGAAACAAAGGATGCACGTACGCTGTCTTCTGGCACCATCCAAGAGAACCTGTATGCGGACTTCTCCAACAAGCTGAAGGCCATGGCCAACCAAGCGCGCAAAGAGGCGGTCAATATGAAGGGCATCCAGCGTAACCCTGAAGCGGCCAAGACCTATGCGCCTGAGGTTGCATCCCTGAAAGAGAAGTACAACAACATGATCGCTAACAAGCCTAAGGAACGCAAAGCAATGCTGATTGCGAATGCTAATATTAAGGCGAAGATTCAGGAACAGGGACTTGATCCTACAATCGACAAGAAAGAAATCAAGAAGATCTCTTCTGTTGAGATGCAGCGCGCTCGCGATTCTGTTGGCGCAAGCGGACGCAAGTCCAAGGTTACCTTCACGGACAGGGAATGGGAAGCTGTTCAGGCAGGCGCAATTTCCGACAATATGTTGACGAAATTCCTTAATTCGTCTGATTCTGACGAAATTGTAAAGCGCGCAATGCCGAAAAACGTTGCTGTTATGACTTCTGCAAAGATGTCCAAGGCAAACGCAATGTTGAGAAGCGGTTATTCTTATGCTGAAATCGCCAAGGCCTGCGGTGTTCCGGAGTCCACGGTTTACAGCGCGCTCAACAAATAACAATCAATTAAGAAAGAGGCTTTGAATAATGGTTCGATGCTTTCTCACCACCTTTGATAATCCGTACAGTCCGTACGATGAGTTCGAGAAGTGGTATCAGTACGATATCGAGCACGGCTACAACTCTTCCGGTTTGCTTATGAGGATCGCCGAAACCTCCTCTCAGTTCACGGACAACGAAAATGCCTATGAAATTGAGAAGGCAATCGACAAGATCGTTGCTGCCGACCCGATAAACATCTACAAGAAGCTCAAGATCACCGTGCCCGACGAGGACACGCTCGGCCAAACCGCGTAAACCATAGGGAGGGGGTCTCAAAATTGACACCCCCTCTCAAATCGCGCCGGTCTTTGATATTTCCCCGGAGGGAAAATTGATATTTGTGCTTTAAGAAGAAAAAACGCCAGTATCCACGTGGTGTGTAGGTACTGACGTTTTTACATTTTATACGGTTCGATCTAACTCCAGCTTTTTGCACTTATCTGCAATCCACAGGAGAGTCTTCGTAATATTCTCCAAGATCTCTTCACGAGATACAGGAGCAAATTTGACCTTGGTAAAGTCATCGTAAGTGACTTTATCAATCTGAATTATATCGTCCATTCTATATCACCACCTTTCTTAGTAGAATGAACGATTCAAATGAGTTACAGGTCAACCTCCGAGATAAGTATAAGTGCATTTGTATGCGCAGTCAAGTCGAAACGGAACATAATCGCCGAGGTTCTGGGGTGTAGACCGGGGCTTCGGCGGTTTTTGCAAGGGCTCATGGGATTAGTATCCTCCTATATGTTTGGGTTCAGGGCTTTCGTGATGTTCAACCTCCATTGGGCATGATCTGCTTTTTCTTCTCCTTTCAAATGAGACAGGCTTAACTGGTACTACTGCGGCTCCCATGAACCCTTGCAAAAGCAAAATAAGAATGTGAAACGAGGTTATTGCAATGAAACCTAAGAAGTCTGCTCCGGGTGAAATGTCGGCTGCAACTTCGCGGCCTGCAAGCACCCCGGAAGCACAAGAAAACTATATGATCAATCTGGCGATGAAGCTGGTTGAGAAAAGACTGCTAGAAGGCACGGCATCCAGCGCTGAGACGACCCATTTTCTGAAGTTGGCGACTTCCAAGAACGAGTTGGAGAAAACAAAGCTAGAAGAGGAAAACAAACTGTTGCGGGCAAAGACCGAGACGCTACAGAATGCAAAACACTCCGAGGAGATGTACGGGAAGGTCATTGCTGCTATGAAGAAATACAACGGCCTAGGCGAGGATGACGAGTATGACTTTAACTGAATTGGCATTTACGATCTTCTGGCTCGTAATAATCATTTTTGGCTCGGTGTTTTTTGCAGAGTGGGCAGAGAAACACACGCAGAGTTATGCAATGGAACTCTTTGCACACTTTGGGATGCCTGCACTGCTATGGTGCGGAATGCTGATTCTGTATGCGGCATTACAGCAGAAGGGTCTGCTGAGGTGAGCTAATGAAATGATGGGCTATAAGACGGCGTTAGCTGTGCTGTGGTTTGCGGCTTTTACAATCTTTATGCTGGCGGTGTATTTCGGAAAGCACCCCGAAAATGCTGTAAGTACGACTATGCTGTATGTTTTGGGGATGCTGTCTGGAATTATTGCGCTCTGCGAGATACTGGAGCTGTTTGTATGAAGAGCTATACAGAGTTATGCAGCCTGTCGACCTACGAGGAGAGGCTGGAGTATTTACAGCTGCACGGGGAAGTGGGGAGAGATACCTTTGGGTTTGACCGATGGCTGAACCAGGACTTCTACCAATCGAGAGAGTGGCGGCAGTTCCGAGACAGGATCATTGCCCGGGACATGGGCTGTGACCTGGGGTGCAAAGACCATCCGATCACAGACTGGGTGCTGCGGGACGGAAAGCCAATCCGACCGAGGATCTCAATCCACCACATAAACCCCATAACAAAAGATGACGTTCTCCAGCACAGTGAAAAGCTGCTTGACCCGGAGAACGCTATTTGTGTTTCGGCGGCAACGCACAAGGCGATCCATTACGGCACCGGTCAAAATAAGAATATGCTGGATGGTGAACGGAAGCCGGGCGACACCTGCCCATGGAGGAAATAAAAATGAGCGCTTATATTTATCACCATGGCATCAAGGGCCAAAAGTGGGGCGTGCGCCGGTTCCAGAACCCGGATGGAACATTGACGAGTGCGGGGAAAGCGCGGAAGCGTGCCATGGATGTAAACAAAAACATGGATGCTGTAAACGAAATTGTAAAAACAATGTCGCGAAAAGACAAAGAACTCCTCAACCTTGATGGGGATGTTTATCAGGAAAGAGCCGAGGATGGGTATGCATACGTAAAACGCTTTGTTGAAAAATCAGGGGATGTGCCTATTTCTTTTTTTGACATCATTGGCGATGAAAAAGGAGTAGCGGTCTCTATTGGAACGAGAGCTGGAAGTAAGTATCGGAACAAGGGCTATTGCTCAAAAGTAGCCGAAAAAGGCATGAAATGGCTGGACGCACATAAAGACGAATACGACCAAATTGTCTGGTGGGCCAGAAAAGATAATGCTGGATCTATAAAAATTGCCGAGAAATCCGGATTTAAGTTGGACGAATCGTCGGTACTCCCTGATGATCCATGGGTTAAGTATCAGTATAAATAAGGAAAAATCAAGATGGAAAGCATCCTGACAAGTGTGAAAAGCTGCTTGATCCGGAGAACGCCATTTGTGTTTCGGCGGCAATGCACAAGGTGATCCATTATGGAACGGGAAAGGGCCCGAAGCTGCCGGACGGAGAAAGAAGACCGGGCGACACCTGCCCATGGAGGAAATGAGTATGTACCAGAAAAAAGCATTTAACCGGAGAGAGCAGGACTACGCCATGGGGCTGCGGCGGAAGCTGGAAGAGGCGGAGGCGATGCTCCAGCACCTTGCACCGAGCCGCGCGAGAAGCCTGGCGCTGACCAAGCTGGACGAAGCACTGCTCTGGGCGAACGTGGGCATTGCGGAAGCCGGACTCCAGCAGGGCTATACGGTTGCGCCGCGGAATAAGGGCTTTGACTTTGACGATGCTCTGGCGACAAATGTGGATGGGCAGCAGGTGCGGGCAGTACGGGCCAGGGATATCACGTTTGATGGGATGAAGATTGTCCCGCGGATGGATGAGAATCATGCTGTGACCGCACAAAACGCTGCTCCGAGTGCTGGGGGAGACCTCGTTTTGCTGAAGCCTGGTCAAGTGGCGATTGATGCGGAGAGGCTGGCCAAGCTGGTCGAGGAGAGTGCACAGAAAGAAGCGGCCATGGGGAAGGACGGAGCCTCCCGTCACCTGGCAGAGCTTGAGCTGATGGCGCAGGCGCACAAGGACTGGTACTACGCCATGATGAGCTACATTATGGGCGACGACAGCGATGCCGAGGAGGAATCAAAATGAATTCGATCCTGACGAGTGTGAAGAAGCTGCTGGGCATTGCCGAGGAGTGCACTGACTTTGATGCGGACATCATCATGTACATCAACATGGCGCTGTTTGCACTGGTGCAGATGGGCGTGGGGCCCGGCGAGGGGTACGCCATTTCCGGGAAAGAAAACGAATGGACGGAGTTTGTTGCCGACCCGGTGAAGGTGGAAGCCGTGAAGGCTTACGTGGCTGTGAAGGTACGGTTGCTGGGCTTTGACCCACCCCAGAGCAGCACCACCATGGAAGCACTGAAGAATACCGCCTCCGAGATGGAATGGCGGCTGAACGTGGAGCACGACAACACATGGGACGGACAGTAGCAGCACGATGGGTGGAGCACTGGATGGAGACACCGGAGAAAAAGGACTGGTTTGGGCGGGTAACGCAGGATATCTGCAACGGATGCGCCCGACAGGGAACATGCGAATGCCCGGATGATATCCGATGCTTTTACACCCTGGACAAGCCCTTTTACCGGCCCAAAGCCTGAACGAGTGAAACGGAGCAAGACGAGGAACCAAAATGGCATTATCGAACACGGCCACGCCGATCTACTACGGCCGTTTTCGGGAGGCCGTGATGCGTGGCGAAATCCCCGTATGCCGGGAAATTGCCATGGAGATGGAGCGGATCGACGACCTGATCGCCAACCCGGGCATCTACTATGACGACAAGGCGGTGAACGGCTTTATCTCCTTTTGCGAGGATGAGCTGACCCTGACCGACGGCACCGACGTGAAGCTGCTGGACAGTTTCAAGTTATGGGCTGAAGAGATCTTTGGATGGTACTACTTTGTGGAACGAAGCGTCTTTGTGCCGAACGAGCATGGAGGCGGCGGGCACTACGAGACCCGGCGGCTAAAAAAGCGGCTGGTGACAAAGCAGTACCTCATCATTACTCGATCGGCTGCGAAGACCATGTATCTGGAGTTTTTGCAGGCGTACTTCCTGACGGCGTACACCACCACGACCCAGCAGCTGACCACCGCCCCGACCATGAAGCAGGCCGAGGAGGTGCTGGCACCTTTCCGCACCGCATTGGCGCGGGCAAAGGGGCCGGTGTTCCAGTTTATGACGGAGGGCAGCCTGCAAAACACCACCGGCTCCAAGGCAGACCGGGTGAAGATGGCTTCCACCAAGAAGGGCATCGAGAACTTTTTGACCAACAGCCTGCTGGAAGTGCGCCCGATGACCATTGAGAAGCTGCAAGGACGGCGTGACACTGTGGCGACCGTGGACGAGTGGCTCTCCTGCGACATCCGGGAAGACCCCATTGGTGCCATTGAGCAGGGCGCAGCCAAGAACGAGAATTACCTCATCGTGGCGGCTTCCTCCGAGGGCACGGTGCGCAACGGCTGCGGCGATGACATCAAAATGGAGTTGATGAGCATCCTGAAAGGGGAGTATGTCAACCCGCACGTATCCATCTGGTACTACAAGCTGGACTCCATTGAGGAAGTGGGCCAGCCGGAGATGTGGCTGAAGGCCAACCCGAACCTGGGCAAGACTGTGAGCTACGAGACCTACCAGCTGGACGTGGAGCGTGCGGAGAAATCCCCCAGCGCCCGGAACGATATTCTGGCCAAGCGCTTCAACCTGCCCATGGAGGGCTACACCTATTTCTTCCCCTACGAGGAGACCTTGTGCCACAGGAAGAGAAGCTTCTGGCAGATGCCCTGTGCCATGGGCGCGGACCTTTCCATGGGCGACGACTTCTGCGCCTTTACTTTCCTGTTTCCGCTGTCCAACGGATATTTCGGGGTCAAGACGCGGGACTACATCACATCCTACACCCTCAGTCAGCTTCCGGCTTCGAGGCGGCAGCAGTATGAGGAGTTTATGCGGGAAGGAACCCTGTTCGTGTTTGACGGCACGGTCCTGGACATGATGCAGGTGTACGATGACCTGGACAACTTTATCATGGAGAACGAGTACGACGTGCGGGCGTTTGGCTACGACCCCTACAACGCACAGGAGTTCGTGAAGCGCTGGGGCGATGAAAACAGCACCTTTGGCGTTGTGAAAGTGATCCAGGGTGCAAAGACCGAAAGCGTGCCGCTGGGTGAGCTAAAAAAGCTGAGCGAACAGCGGAAGCTGCTGTTTGACGAACAGCTGATGCAATTTGCCATGGGCAACTGCATTACGCTGGTGGACACCAACGGCAACCGGAAGCTCTACAAGCAGCGGCAGGATCAGAAGATCGATGCCGTGGCTGCTATGATGGACGCTTACGTGGCGTGGAAACAGAACCGGGATGCGTTTGAATAAAACGAAGCCGCCAGCGTACTACGTTTTCGTTCCGTAATGCGCTGGCGGTTTTTTTTGTTTTTGCGCGGGGGAATCCAAATAGAGGGTCAGTCAGCGTCATCTGCGGAAGCCCAGTCAATATTTTGGGTGTGGCACGAAGGGCAGGTCCAATAGCCTTCCTCATTATCGCCATCTTCCCATGGTGCTGTGTAGGGGGCGTTGCGAAGATCACGACCACAGTTGATGCAGTAGTTTTTCATAAAGACGCTCCTTTCAGGTTTTCTTTACTTGATATGGTTGCTCATGCGGACTTCGGAATGTCATATCCGGAGGAAGGTCTTCTCCGGTCTGCTCTTTGAACTCGTCAATCTTCTCTTGAGACGGATGCCAACCTTCATGGAGACGAACCATGATCATGCCAAGCGAATACATGACGGTTTCATAGTCATCTGGATTGCGAGGCGCATATTTCCGGTGATCTGGCTCGGAAAGAACCTCTGTAGATATGGAATCATCCTGATCTGTATCTGCCGCTATAGAATCATCCTGACCTGCATCTATGGCCAGTGAGTGATTCTGGTCTTCAGGCAATTCGTTCGTGGATTCCGTGAGTTGCGGAAGGGAAGCATTGTCATCCTTCATGCTTAAATAAAATGTTCCTGCGGCAAGGGCAACGATACCTGCGATTCCAATTCCCTTAGTAAATCCGGGATGGGCCGTTCTGAAATCGTTCAGTTTTACTTTGCTCTTCGCAATGACATTGTACTCATCGAAGTCTGGGTCCTGATCGTAGGGCACGATACTTTTTGTATGGCAGTTCTCGCAGGTAACCGTACGCGGCAGCCACCGCGGGATGGCCAATTCTTGACCGCAGTTCGGGCAATGACAAGTAAACATGGGCGGTAGCTCCTTTTGCTTCTATAGCCTGAGTATAACATAAGTGCGAAAAAAAGCAATAAGAAGCATGGAAATTCTGTCGAAAATTATAATAGGAGGGAGCATGAACGACTACTGTAAAGCGAGGCAAGGACATGGTGGAAAAGCTGCTGAAGAAAAAGAAGTGAGGTGGTGAGAACATGCAGGTATACAAGGACGAGCTATACCACTGGGGCATCAAGGGCATGAAGTGGGGCGTGCGGCGGTACCAGAACAAGGACGGTACCCTGACGGCCGCAGGCAGGAAACACTATGCCGGGGACGGGAACGCCGGTGAGGATGCGCAGAAGCCCAAGACAGAGTATGCGCCCAAGCGAACCGGGAAAAATGCGGAGGACTACTCCGACGAGGAGCTGCGGGCACGGATCAACCGGCTGCAAATGGAAAGGCAGTACCGGGATCTTCAGGGGCAGACCAACATCCGGGCGGACGACCCCAACAAGGAACTGAAAGCCGAGAAAGAGCGGCTCCAGCTCCAAAAGGACGTGAAGCAGCTGCGGAAGGACGTATACAGCGGGCAGAGCTTTGTGAAGACCGTGATGACGAATGCTTCCCAGCAGTTTTTGACCAAGGCCGCTTCCGGTGCTATGAGCTACGCAGCAAAACAGTTCATCACGAAGGAACTCAAGAACCCTGAACTGGCGAACGCCATTGTGAGCGGAAGCGCTGGCGGAAACCAACAGAAGAAAGACGATGACAAGAAAGACGACGACAAGAAAGACAGTTAAGGTCTGGAGGAAATCAAAATGGCATCACAAACCTTTGGCTCCAGACTGAGACACGCCTGGAATGCGTTTTTGAACCGGGATCCCCCCGGAAGAAGCGGCGAAGGATACAGTTACCGGCCTGACCGGGTAAGGCTGAACCGAAGCAACGACCGGACGATCATGACGGCCATCAACACCCGCATTGCCATGGATGCGGCGGCAATTACCATCAATCATGTAAGGCTCGATGAAAACGGACGCTACGACGAAACCGTTGATTCGGGCCTTAATTCTTGCCTGAACCTTTCCGGCAACAAGGACCAGACGGGCCGGGCACTGCGATATGACATGTTCCTTTCCATGCTGGACGAGGGATGCATTGCGCTGGTGCCCATTGACGTGGACTACGACGGAAAGACCGGTAAGACCCGGATCGAATCCATGCGGGTGGGAAGGGTGCTGGAATGGTACCCGGACGACGTGCGGCTGGAAGTGTACAACGACCGGACCGGACGGAAAGAGGAGATCACCCTGCCGAAGACACAGGTGGCCCTGGTGGAGAACCCGTTCTATGCCGTGATGAACGAGCCCAACGGCACGGTGCAGCGCCTGATCCGGAAGCTGAACCTGATGGACGTGATCGACGAGCAGGTGGGCAGCGGCAAACTCGACCTGATCATCCAGCTGCCCTACGTTGTGAAGGGCGAGACCCGGAAGAAACAGGCCGAAGAACGGCGGGCACAGATCGAACGGCAGCTCGCCGGTTCCAAATACGGCATTGCCTACACCGATGGCACGGAGCATATCACGCAGCTGAACCGCAGCCTCGAAAACAACCTTCTGAAGACCGTGGAATACCTGACCAACATGGCATACAGCCAGTTAGGTATCACCCCGGAGATCATGAACGGTACTGCTTCCGATGCTGTGATGACCAACTACGAGAACCGCACCATCGAACCCATTGTGGCGGCTGCCGTGGACGAGATCCGGCGGAAGTTCCTGACTGAGGACGATCGGGCGAACCGGGAATCCGTGATGTACTTCCGTGACCCGTTCAAGCTGACCCCCGTTTCCGCCGTTGCCGAAATGGCCGACAAGTTTACCCGCAACGAGATCATGACCTCCAACGAGTTCCGGCAGGCCATTGGCATGAAACCCAGCAAGGACCCCAAGGCAGATGAACTGCGGAATGCAAACATCAGCCAGAGCAGTGAGGAAATTGCGGCGCAGAACAAAACAATCACGGCAGGGCGGGATGCCGTAGAGAGGAGTATTGCAAATCAAAATGGTTAATTTTGACTACGATTGCAGCGGCTGGGCGACGAAAGCGAACGTCCGGTGCTATGACGGGCTGGTGATCGCGCAGGATGCCTTTAAGGAGTGCAGCGGCAAGGTTGTGCCCATGGTGTACAACCACGACCACTCCAACGTGGACAATGTGCTCGGCAAATGTCTGCTGGAAAACCGGCCCGGCGGCGTGTACTGCTACGCCAAATTCAACGACACGGACACCGGCCGGACGGCCCGAAAGTGCGTGGAAAGCGGCGACCTGAGCGCCTTTTCCATCTTTGCCAATGGCCTGAAGAAGGTGGGCAGCACCGTGAAGCACGGCTTTATCCGGGAAGTGAGCCTGGTGCTGGCCGGATGCAACCCGGGTGCCCTGATCGACGAGGTGGTGAAGCACAGCGCCGATGAGGACTACGAGGGCGGCGAGGCCTTTATCTATAACGAGGACGGCCTGAGCCTGACCCACGGCATGGACCCCGATGGCAACCCGCTGGAAGACCTTACACACAGTGCGGACAGCGGCGATGCCGTGACCGACGATGAAGCAACACAGGAGGAAGCCAAAATGGCGGACGAAAAGAACGAAGGCAAGACGCTCGAACAGGTCTACAACAGCATGACCGACGAGCAGAAAGAGTGCTGCCACGCTCTGGTGGGCCTTGCCCTGGAAGAGCAGGAAGGCGGCAACAACGATGACGGTGAGGAGGACGATACCGTGAAGCAGAATGTTTTCGACAAGGATACCAACGCAACTGTGCTGAAGCACAGCATCGAAGAGATCAACAACGTGGTCAAGACCGCAAAGAGCCACGGCACTATGAAGGCTGCCTTTGAGGATGCCGGCATGGACAGTGACGAGCTGGCCCACAGCATCGACAACATCGACTACCTGTTCCCCGAGGATCACCTGCTGGACACCACGCCCCGCATCATCGACAAGCCCGACGACTGGGTGAGCGTGGTCATGGGCGCTGTGCACCACGTCCCCTTCAGCCGTATCAAGAGCATGTTTGCCGACCTGACCGAGGAGGATGCCCGCGCCAAGGGTTACATCAAGGGCAACTTCAAGAAGGAAGAGGTCTTTGGCCTGCTGCGCCGCTCCACCAGCCCCACCACCGTGTACAAGAAGCAGAAGCTGGACCGCGACGACGTGATCGACATTACCAGCTTTGACGTTGTGGCATGGCTGAAGCAGGAGATGCGCCTGAAGCTGAACCGTGAGCTGGCTCTGGCATACCTGCTGGGCGACGGTCGTCTGGCTGCTTCTGAGGACAAGGTCGACGAGAACTGCATCCGTCCTGTGTTCAACGATGCAGACCTGTTTACCATCAAGGTCCAGTGCAAGACCACCGGCCTGACCACCGTGGAGGACAAGTACAAGGCTCTGATCAAGCAGATCCTGCGCAGCCGCAAGGAGTACCGCGGCTCCGGCACCCCCACCCTGTTCACCACCGAGGACGCTCTGGCCGAGATGCTCCTGCTGGAGGACGGCATCGGCCGCCCGCTGTATGCTGACGAGGCTGCTCTGGCCCGTACGCTGCGTGTGAAGAACATTGTGACCATCCCCGAGATGGAGGGCCGCAAGGGTGCCAAGGGCGGTGACCTGGTCTGCCTGATCGTGAACCTGGCCGACTACACCGTGGGCGCAGACAAGGGCGGCGCTGTTTCCATGTTCGACGACTTCGACATCGACTTCAACGCCCAGAAGTACCTGATCGAGACCCGCTGCTCCGGCGCTCTGACCACCCCGTTCAGCGCCATGGCTGTTGAGTGGGCTGCTTAAAGAGAAAGGATATGAATATGCTGAACACCATCTACGAGACCGGTTATGACCTGCACGTGGCAAACTACATTGCCTACCTGCACACCGACAAGAAGCTGTACGAGGACGAGGCCCACAAGGTTCAGGCCAAGAAGGCTGACGTGGAGGAGGCCTTTAAGCTGGGCCGTCTGATCGTGATGGCTGCCGACAAGACCTACCTGCCTGTGGCCCTGGTGGCTGCCGGTGTGGTTGTGACCGACGGCACCACCCCCACCACCTGCACCATGGCTGCGGACGAGGCCTGATCTTTTCAGGTTTCAAGGTTAGCTGCAACAAATCAAAATGGAGTGAGAAGAGATGAGATACTGCGGGAAGCTGGGATTTGCAGATAAGGTGGAGGAGACCGCCCCCAGCGTATTTACCGAGAAGATGACGGAACGCACCTATTACGGGGACGTGCTGGAGTTTGGACGGCAGATGCAGATGGGGGACAAGGTGAACCCCGACATCACGGTTGGAAACCAGTTGAGCATTCTGGCTGACCCGTTTGCGAACGACCATCTCTACGATCTCCGGTATGCGGTGTTCATGGGACAGAAATGGCAGGTGACCGGCGTGAAGGTACAATACCCGCGCCTGATCCTGACTTTGGGAGGGCTCTGGAATGGAAGCACGGCTGAAGGTTGACACGCTCCTGCGCGAAGTGCTGAAGGAGAACGGACAGTCGATCCACCTCTATTTTCAGCCGAAAGCGGGATTCCAGCTCCAATATCCCTGCATCGCGTACAGCGAAACCAGAATCCGGAACAACCATGCAAACAACAGGGTCTACATCCAGCATCCGTTCTACACGGTGACCGTGATGGACAAAGACCCTGACAGCAAGATCAAAGCGGCCGTAAGTGTGTTGCCAAAATGCACCTACGACCGCTCTTTTGTTTCGGACGGATTATACCACACCGTTTTTACGATCTACATCTAAGGAGGAACTATATGTCCAGACTGATTTGGGACGCTGTCGGCGAAAAGTTTTACGAGATGGGCACCAAGATGGGTGTCCTGTATCCCATGAACAACACCGGCGCTTACGACAAGGGCGTGGCCTGGAATGGCCTGACCGCCGTGACCGAGAGCCCCTCCGGCGCTGAGGAGACCAAGCTCTACGCTGACGACATCAAGTACGCTTCTCTGCGCTCTGCCGAGGAGTACGGCTACACCATCGAAGCCTACACCTACCCCACCGAGTGGGAGCCCTGCGATGGTTCCGCACAGGTTGCAACGGGCGTTTCCATCGGCCAGCAGAAGCGCCAGGGCTTTGGCTTCAGCTGGGTGACCACCGTGGGCAACGACGTTGACGACGAGGTGGGCCAGAAGATCCACATTGCATGGAACAGCACCGCTTCCCCCAGCGAGAAGAGCTACGCCACCATCAACGACAACCCTGATGCCATCACCTTCAGCTGGGAGTGCACCACCTCCCCCGTGAGCGTGACCGGCCACCGCCCCACCAGCCACATGGAGATCGACTGCTCCAAGCTGAAGCCTGCCACCGTGAAGGCCATTCAGGACAAGCTCTGGGGTACCGATGCTGCCGAGGCAACCCTGCCCACCCCCGACGAGCTGATCAAACTGATCACCGACAGCGAGGCTCAGGCTCAGGCTCAGGTGTAAGGGGACGGATGAAACCTCTCACCACTTCGGTCTCGCCTTTGGCGAGCGCCTTGCGGAGCTCCACTAGGGGAACGGATTAAACCTCTCAGTCAGCTTCGCTGACAGCTCCCCCTAGTAGGGGAGCCCTTGGCAATACGGGAAGGTTTGTGAGATAGGGTTAAACAAAAACCGATGAACAATAAAGGAGAAGAAAAATGCTGAAAAAGACGATGACCACCGTGGACTTTGGCGGTACCGAGCGGACGGAAGACTACTACTTCAATCTGACCCGTGCCGAGATCATGGAGATGGAGCTGACCACCGAGGGCGGCCTTGTGCAGATGATCAACCGCATCACTGCCGCCCAGAGCCAGCTGGAGCTTGCCAAGCTGTTCAAGCAGATCATCTGCAAGAGCTACGGTGTGCTGAGCCCGGACGGCCGGAAGTTCATCAAGAACGATGCGGTGCTGGCGGACTTTATGTCCACCCAGGCCTACAGCGACCTGTACTACAAGCTGGCCTCCAACGGTGAGGCCGCGGCCGCATTCTTTGAGGGCATCCTGCCGGAGGACATGAAGGAGGAGACCAAGAAGGCCGCCCCTGTGAACGCACAGCCCGGCCTGAAGGTACTGGAAGCTCCCGTGAAGGGCACTGAGGAGCAGTAATATGCCCCTCTTACCGCTCCGTCCGTCAAAAGGCGGCGCGTCGCGGAGCTCCCCAAAGGGGCGAGCTCTGTTTAGAAGAACATTCAAAATGGAGCGTGCTCTGAGAAGGGCACCTCAATGAACACATACCAGGGAGAGAAAGCAAATGATGACGCTTACGATACCGGGACAACAGCGGTGGAACGAAAAGACAGAGGAATTTGTCTACACACCTGCCGTGGTCCTGAAGCTGGAACATTCACTGCTCTCCCTGGCTCATTGGGAAAGCAACTGGAACATCCCGTTCCTGAGCAATCTGGGCAAGCTGACCGTGGAGCAGTGGCTGGACTACATCCGCTGCATGACGGTGACCAAGGGGGTAGACCCCGAAGTGTACGCCAGACTGACCCGGGAACAGTACCGTTCCATTAACGAATATATGGAAGCTCCCATGACCGCAACATGGTTCAGCGGGGAGCCGAGACCCAACGAACGAAAGACCGCAGGAAAGCCCCGGCCAAAACGTCCACCCCGGAAAAGCGGGACTGAGACCACGGCCGAGGTGCTGTACTGCCAGATGTTCAGCTTTGGCATTCCGAAAGAGTGCGAGAAGTGGCATTTGAACCGATTATTGACCCTGATCCGGGTCTGCCAGGAGAGCCAGGCACCGGCAAAGAAGATGAGCAAGGGTGACCGGATGGCCCAGCAGCGGATGCTGAACGAGCAGAGAAAGGCCCGGCTGAAGACGAGAGGGTAAGGGACGGATTAAACCTCTCAGTCTCGCTACCGCTCGCCAGCTCCCCTAGTAGGGGAGCCCTTGGCATGGCGTGAACTTTGCACTGGACGATTAGCGCTATTGCGAAATTTCAAAATGGTGGTCTTGCAGTCAAGGGGAGAAATGCAGTGCCAAAAGTAATTGTCTTTCGCCAGAAGGGCGACTGGAAGAAGAGCCGGAAATTTTTGAAGCGATGCTCGAACCTGAACCTGGATGAGCTGCTTGACCGATACGGACAGGAGGGCGTGGAGGCCCTTGCGAAGGCGACCCCGAAGGACACGGGAAAGACGGCGGCAAGCTGGAGCTACACGGTGACAAAGGGAAAAGAGACCATCACCATTACATGGAGAAACTCCAACATCGTGGACGGCGTGCCCATTGCGGTGATCCTGCAATACGGACACGGCACACGGAACGGAGGATACGTAGAGGGCGTGGATTATATCAACCCTGCGATGCGGCCGATTTTTGAGCGGATCGCAGCACGGGCATGGGGCGAGGTGAGGACAGAATGAGCCAGGAAGTAGACAGCCGCGTTGTTGAAATGCGGTTTGACAACGCAAATTTTGAGAAAAATACCAAACAGACCATCTCGACCATTGACCGGCTGATGGAGAAGCTCCAGTTCAAGGGAGCGGAAAAGGGCTTTGAAAAGCTGGACGCAGCCGCGAAGGACGTGGACTTTGCCACCATGCAGACGAGTCTTGACCGGCTGGAATCCAAGTTCTCGAGCCTGAACATCGTGGCCACCACGGCACTGGTGAACATCACCAACAAATTTGTGGACGCGGGTGAGAAGCTGGTCAAGAGCCTGTCCATCGATCAGGTGGTCAGCGGCTGGGACAAGTACACCGAAAAGACCTCCAACGTTCAGACCATCATGAACGCCACGGGCAAGAGCATCGATCAGGTGAACGGTTACCTGAACAAGCTGATGTGGTACTCTGACGAGACCAGCTACAGCTTCAGCGAGATGACCAGCGCCCTTTCCCAGATGACGGCTGCGGGCGGCAACATCGACAAGATGATCCCCATGATCATGGGCATTGCCAACGCCACCGCAGACGCGGGCAAAACGGGCTTTGCGTTCCAGAGCACCATCCGGAACCTGACCCAGAGCTACAGCGCCGGACATTTGCAGCTTCAGGACTGGAAGAGCTTGAACCTGATGGGTACGGCCACCAAGGCCCTGAAGCAGGAGCTCATTGACACAGCAGTGGAGCTGGGTGTCATCAAAGAAGGCGAAGTGACCATCGCCAGCTTTGAGTCGAGCCTGCAGAAGAAGTGGGCCAACACTGAGGTCATGGAAAAGACCTTCGCAAAGTATGCTTCCATGATGGAGGCGGCCTATGAGCTGACCCAGAAGAACCCGGGCATGACCAGCTCGGAGGCGCTGGAACAGCTGAAAGGACAGTACGGAGAGCTGGCAGAACGCGCCGCTCTCGCCGCCCAGCAGGCCACCAGCTTCGCACAGGCCATCGACTCAACGAAAGACGCTGTCAGTTCAAAATGGATGAGCGTGTTCGAGACGATCTTTGGCAACAAGGAAGAGGCCACCGACACATGGACGGAGCTGGCGAACCGGCTGTACGACATTTTTGTGCCGCCCATCGAAGCGCTGAACGAACGGCTGAAGGACGGACTGAACAGCGGATGGGCACAGCTTCAGGGCAGGCTGGGAGATCAGGCGGATGCTTACAGCTACGCCCTCCAGCAGGTGGCCCTTGCAAGCGGCGCTGTGACCGAAGACCAGATCACCGAAGCGGGCAGTTTTACCAAGGCATTGCAGCAGAACGGCGTGAGTGCCCAGCTGCTGAAGGCAAGCCTTGATGAGGCACAGGCAAGCGCCGAAAAGCTGCTGACCCTGAGTGACAAGGAAATGGCCGCAAAGGGCTATGACCGGGAAACCATCCAGCGGGATGCGGAAGCCTTTGCGAAGCTGAACGCTGAGATTCAAAATGGAACCCTGGACCTGGACGAGTACGCCCAGAAGATCGGCGAGCTTTCCGGCAGAGAGCATCTGGTGCAGAGCTTCTGGAACATCATGGATGCCATTGGTAAAGTGGTGGCCCCTGTGAAGGAGGCGTTCAGCGAGATCTTTCCGCCCGCAGACGGGGAGCGCATTTACAGCTTTGCCGAACGGCTCGACCTGATGACCCAGAAGCTCATCATCACCGACCAGACCGCAGAGAAGATCAAGATGACCTTCAAGGGCCTGTTCACGGTGCTGAAGGGCTTTACCATGATCCTGAGCAAGATCGGCGCTGTGGCCAAGGAAGCATTTTCGCTGCTGGCGAACGCTGCGGAGCCTGTGGCACAGGTGATGCTGAGCGTTGGAGCCGGGCTGGGGGATTTCCTTGAGACGATCTACGAAATTGCCACCGGAAGCGGCACCCTGCGGGAGAAGCTGGGCGGCATCAGGACGGCACTGACCAAGCTCCTGAGCCCCGTGGATGCACTGGGCAGCATGCTGAAAAACACGAAGATCGCACAGTACATCGACACCTTCCTGGAAAAGGGAGAGAAGAGCACCGGCTTACTGGGCACCTTGTACTCCGTGGGCAGGCGGGCCTTTGACGGATTGAGCTCCGTGATCCGGACCGCAGCAAGCGGAGGCATTGGCATCCTGGGTGCGCTGGGCATGGCGATTTCGACCCTGCTCTCCAAACTGGGCGGCCTTGGTGAGAAGGCGGTGCAGGTGCTGGGGCTGACAAAGCCGAATCTGGAGGACTTCCAGCAGAACCTCATCGACATGCCGAAGAACCTGAGCAAATCCATGAGCGAGTTTGCTTCCACCTTCCAGCGCAGCATGAACAAGATCAACGGCTCGGTGGGAGATGCCTTTGCCCCGGTGAAACAGTTCTTTACCGCTGTGAAAGAGGGCTTTGATGCCATCAGCGGGACGGACGTTTACCGGTTTATGAGCCTGATCGACGTGGGACTGCTGGCGTTCAGCATCGGGCAGATGGCAAAAGCCACCAAGAGCCTGAAAACAATGCTGGAGACCCCGCTGACCGGAATGCTCAACTCCATCTCCGGTACCTTCAAGCAGCTGACCCGTGCCATCAAGACCTGGCAGAAGAACGAGAGCACCAAAACCCTGACCGGCATGGCCACCGCGATCCTGATCCTGGCCGGGGCCATGTTCGTAATGAGCCGGATCAACCCTGACCAGTTCACGGAGATCGCCATTACGGTCTTTGGTTTCGTGACCCTGCTGACGGTCTCGGCAAAGCTGCTGGAGCCTACCACCAAGCGGTTCACGAAAGCATTTGACAGCCTGAAAGCCAGCGCCCTGAATGCGGCGACCCTGTGGGGCACTGCTGCGGCGCTGGTTGGACTGGGCATTGCCATTGGCTCCATTACCAAGGGGCTTTCCCGGATCATGGAGGTCCTGCAGAAAGGCGACATTGCAGCAAATGCCGCAGCACTGGCCGTTGTGACCGTGTCCATCGTTGCCATGATGCTGGCGATGCGTCAGCTCTCTCTGGCGCTGGTGGTAGGCGAGAAGGCCATGAACCACAAAGTGATCCTTTCGACGGCGGTAGAGCTGGTGGCGCTGAGCGGTGCCATCAAGGTGCTTTCCACAGCCCTGAAGCCCCTGAGCGAGATCAAATTCATCAGCCTGGTAAAAGCCGGTATGGCGGTGGTTTCGCTGGGCGGACTGCTGACCACCATGGCCACGGCTCTGGCTGTGGTGAACAAGGTGATCGGCCCGACCGGATTTCAAAATGGAGCCGCGATCGCAGCCATGGCCGGCGGCATCTGGATCGCAGCACAGGCGGTGAGCAGTCTGGCGAACATTCAGCTTGTCCGGCTGGATGCGGCCATGACCAGCATCAAGACCCTGATGCTCCTGATGACCACCATGTCGGCTTTCTCAGCCAAGACGAAATTCGGCTCCGGCGCGGCCATCCTGGTGATGTCTACCTCCCTCGTTGTACTGGCAGGAGCTGTGGGGCTGTTTGCCGCGATGGGAGATGCGGCGGTGATCGGGCTGACTGAGGTTGGTGTAGCAATTGCAGCGATTACGGCGGCATCCCGACTAGCCGGAGCGGACGGTGCAGCTTCGATCCTGACCATCTCCAGTGCAATGCTGGTACTGGCAGGGGCCATGGCGATCTATGCTGCACTTGGCAACGATGCATGGGTAAGCTTTGCGAAAGTAGCAATTGGCCTTGTCGAGATGATGGCGGCGGTGGCCATGCTGGCGAGAATGTCCGGTGACGGGTTACAGGCGGCCTGGGTCATCAGCACCCTTTCCGGCGGCATGATCAAGCTGGCTGCGGCCTGCGCTATTTTCAACTTTGTCAAGTGGGAATCCCTTCTCTCCGCAGGAGTTGCACTGGGCGGGCTGATCGCAGTTCTGCTGGGTGCCGGTGCGCTGAACAGTGTGTTCCCGATGCTCTCGGCCGGCCTGACCGTGCTGGGGACGGCATTTGACAAGTTTGCATCCGGCGCGCTGAAGCTGACAGGCGCTATGGCCATCATCGGCGTGCTTTCCATGTTTGCAGGCCCCATCTGCACCGCCATCATTAACGCAGCACCGGATATTCAGGACGCATTGATCGCAGTAGTAAAGGTGCTCTGCAATACTCTGATTGAAACGGCTCCTCAGATTGCGGAGGCGGCCCGAGTTGTAATTGAAGCCGTTGTGTCTCAGGTCTGGCAAATGATCAAAGATCTGTTTGCACCGCTGGGGAGTTTTGAATGGTGGGGCGAAATATTTGATGCAGACCGGCCCATTGGCGCTCTTGGCAGATGGTTCGGCGAGATCTTTGACGACGACCGACCGGTTGGCATGGCGATCAACGGCATCAAATCGCTGGGCGGAAAGATCGTTGAAGCGTTCAAATCGTTCTTTGGTATTGCTTCGCCTTCCAAGGTGATGGCCGAGAACGGCGAATATGTCATGCTGGGCGTTGTGGAAGGCCTGCAAAACCAGAGTATTCTGGCGCGGGCAAAAGCGGCCATGCACAGCGCTGCCGCCGCCATCCGGAACGTCTTTACCACCTTCTGGGGCATCCATTCACCCAGTGACGTTGCGGCCAGCGATGCGGAGAACATCCTTGAGGGCGCGATCCTGGGCATTGGCGACAAGACGAAACAGGATGAACTGCGGAACAGTTCTTACAATGCGGCTCTTGCGCTTAAAGAGGGCATGGCAAAGGCTCTGGACGAGGCCACCGCTCTTGTGCAGACAAAGATGACCGGACTCTATGCGGCCTATAAGGGCGAGACGCTCCATCTGGGCAACCCCATTTATCAAAATGGACTGAAGGGCGCACGGAATGCAGCAAAGCAGGCGGCGCAGGATAATGTACCGATCCCCTCCAACGGCGGCATCAAGAAGCCCGGCAACAAGACCCCCTCCACCGTGGAGGAGATCAAGAATGCTGTGGAAAGCACATGGGGCAATCTGAACCCCTTTGGCGCGCTGACCGACTACTACCAGAACACCGTGGATGATGCACTGGACGGAGCGGGAGCCAATGCCACCAAATCCAAAGCATCCAAGACCGGCAAGACGCTGGCGGACACACTGGCAAGCGTATTCTCCGACCGGCTGAAGGCCAACAAGACCGAGATGTCCAACGCTACCGGCGAATACGCGTTGTGGGAAGTGACGGGCGGTGACACGGCCACGGTGGAAGAGCTTATCACCAAGAAGACCGAGAGCCTGACGAAGGAGATCGAGCTCCAGACCGACCGGGTGGCCATTGCGAAAGAGCAGTACGACACTCTGCTGGCCAAGGTGGGCGCAAACAACAGCAAGACGAAAGATGCATACGGCACCCTGCTGAGCGAGCAGAAGACCCTTGCGGATCTTCAGAGAAGCAAGCAGGACAGCATCCTGAAGGTCATTCAGGAGCGGTACGAGACCGATGCCAAGACCGCTGAGGACGAATACGAGCTGTGGAGCGCCCTGTACGAGGACAGCGCCGAGGTGACCGAGAAGTCCAACAAGAAGATCGACTACATCAACCGGAAGATCAAGAACCAGGCGGAGATCCTGCTGGCCACCGAGAAGGACTACATCGCCATCAAAAACGAGTTCGGTGAGGCAAGCCAGAAGACCCAGGCGGCCTACCAGCAGTATCTGGAAGCGCAGACCGAACAGCAAAAGCTCATCAACGAGCTGAATCAGGCCCAGCTGGATGCCTACGACAGCAAGGTCTCCTACCTGGAAAAGCAGGAGAAGCTGGTGACCAACCGGCAGAACATGCTGGCGAAGCTCTACGGCGACGGCGACCTTGCGGGCCGGGAGGACGCTTACAAAGCTGCCGTTGAACAATACGGAGCCGACAGCGTCCAGGCACGGAAAGCAGCCACCCAGGGCACCATGACCGCCATCATCGGCGTGGGCAGTGCACTGGACAGCATGAGCTACAGCCTGAAGAAGGTAACGAACAAGCAGCTGAAGTACGACGAGGCTGTGAAGAGGTTCGGCAAGAACAGCGAGACCGCACTGGACGCACTGGCAGACCTGCAAAGCGAACAGTACAGCTTTGTGGGCTTTGCGGAAAATCTGGCGGATGCCTTTGAGCTGGACGACTCCGGCAAGCGGATGATGATGCAGCTGGGCTACTCCATCTCGAAGAACTGGCGGCCCATTCAGGAGGGCTTCAACAGCGTCTGGGCACAGGTGCAGAAGAGCGCCCCGGAAATGGCCTCGAAGCTCAGCAGAGCCTTTGGCGTGGCCACCAAGGACGGCGTGACCAACGTGATCACCGACCTTATTGGTACCATTACCGCCCTTGTGAGCGGTGACTGGGGCGGGGCAGTGACCGGCGGCATTACCACTGTGCTGGACTTTATGGGCAGCGAGTTCGGCCAGACGATGATGAATCTGGGAAAGACCATGCTGACCTTCAACAAGCTGGCCCAGGGCGGCGGTACCGTGAAGGTGCTGGGACAGGTGGTCAAGGTGACCGGCGCGACCAAGAACCTTGGCAGCATCCTGTGCAACGTGGGCGGCCTGCTGGGCTCTGCCACGGGCGGCACGGGACTGCTGGGAGAAGCACTGGGCGGCCTTGGCAGCATCGGCGAGATGATCACCGGTTCCGGGGGCTTACTGGGCGGTCTGGGAGAACTGGGCAGCACTCTGATGAGCGTGCTGGGCTCCATTGGCCCCGAAGGCTGGCTCATTGGCGCGGCCATTGTGGGCGGCGGACTGCTGATCGCCAACTGGGACAAGATCGGTGATTTCTTCAGCGGGTTCTTTGACTGGCTGGGAAATGCCTTCTCGCACCTGTGGGACTGGATCAGCAACGGCTTCAAGGGCCTGGTGGACGTGGGCGGAAACCTGATCTCCGGCCTGTGGCAGGGCATTACCGGCGCGGCGGGTGCGGTATGGAACGGCATCTGCGACTTCGGCAGCAGCATCGTAAACGGATTCTGCGACTTCTTTGGCATCCATTCCCCCAGCCGCGTGATGGCGGGCATTGGCGAGTACCTGAGCCTTGGTTTGGCGCAGGGCATCACCGACGAGACCGACTCCGTGGTGCAGGGCGTACAGGACGTGAGCGACACGGCCCTTTCCACCATGATGGATCTGGCCCAGCGGGTGGGCGACATTGCCAGCGACGACTTCGAGTATGAACCCAGCATCCAGCCCGTAGTGGACATGAGCGACGTTCAAAATGGAGTGGACTGGCTGAACGACACCCTGTTCCAGAACGGCACGGTAGCCCTGAATGCAGAGCGCACCGCAGGCCTTGCCGCCAACGTGGTGCGCAGAGCCGAGGTGGCCAAGGCCCAGCAGGAAGAGGCCAACAAGGATGACCCGAAGGCAAACCCCAACGCCGACATCGTTTCGAGCGTGGAGGCACTGGGAGAGCACATCGACAGCATTGCCCGGGCCGTGGCCAACATGAAGGTCCAGATGAACGGCCGGAAACTGGTGGGCGAGATCATCAACGACGTGGACGAAGGGCTGGGGAAGATCAACCGGAGGAACAACCGATGATGGGACGGAGCGCAAGTGACCCGGCGCTTTCCTCAAAGATCCCCACATTTGCGGGGCTTATTTTTAAGGTATATGACAATGCAGGGGCTTCCCGGGAATACAGCACGAGAGACTTCAACCTGGTCCCCCTGAATCCCCTGCATGTCAATGCCTTTGAGGAAAAATACGAGACGATGGATTTTCCTTCCTACCACGGCACGCCGGAAAAGGCTCCGCTGGGAAAGAGGGTGTTCCAGAACTCGACCGGAAGCTGGGACTTTTATTATGTGGCGGACGGCGTACCTCATTCCAGCTGGGATGACTACGGACGGCACGCCATGGACGATGTGCGGGAGCGATGCGGCATCCCCGACAAGACCGAACAGAGCATTCGGCTTTATCCTGACTGGTCGAGCCGGGAAGGTGACTGGACAAGCACCTATTTCCGGCTGATGCGGATCATTCAGGGAAGAGAATGCGAGGTGCGGATGGAGCTGGGCGGAACTGTGCTTTCCACCGCGCAGACGAGAAGCTACAAAGGGCGCTGCTGGATCAGCAACGTCAAGAACGGCAACGACGGACGGGTGACGCTGACCATCTCCTATGACTTCCAGCCGCCTGCCGACATGCTGAGTTAAGGAGGAGCCATGTACCATTCCATCACCATTGGTGACAAGAACACCTGGGATGACTGGAAGATGATCCCGGTCTCCCGGCCTGTGGTGGCTCCCCCGGTGGAGAAGATCCTCTCTGTGGACGTGCCCGGACGAGACGGAACTACCTACCTCTCCAAGAGCCTGACGGGTTACCCGGTGTTCAAGGCCCGGGAGGGGAGCTGGGAGTTCTATCTGGACACGGACGAGTGGCGGGGACAGAACCTTTCGACCCCTGTGGGAACCGGAGCGCTGGAGTATCTTTCCAGAGCGCTGGCGAAGAGCAACTCGATCCCGGCACAGACCAGAGTGCGGCTGGAGGATGACCCGGCGTTCTTTTATCTGGGGCGCGTCTGGGTGAACGGGGGCATCAAGCAGAAGAACGGACACAGCGTCGTGACCTTTGCCTACAGCCTTTACCCGTTCAAGTTCCTGTACGACAATATTCAGGAGGACTGGGTGTGGGATACCTTTGGGTTTGAGACCGATCTGGCCGTGCCCTACTGCAAGGACATCCCCATCAAGGTACTCCAGAACATGACCTTCCGGATGCCGCCCAGCGAAAAACCGAGCCTGCTGCAAGCAAAATGGACCGGGAACGGCCTGTTGGCGATCTCGCTGGCAAAGAGCCAGACCTACCCCTACGAAAAGGCAAAGGAGCTGGGACTTCCGGCAGTGAAGGGTGATCCCTTTTATAGTTCCACACTGGACGAGAGCATGGGAAAGACGGACATCGGCCTGATTGACAACGATCTGCGATACGACGTGTACGAAGTGGGAGTGAGCGCGGCCGGCGCTGGTACGCTCAACCTGTATTACCAGCCAGCGTACTTGTGAGTTGATTTCAAAATGGATGCAGAGAGGAGGGAAAAACCATCGGATATCGAGTTTATGCGGGAACCATCTCGAAGAAAACGGAGACCTTTAACGGCACGAGCGCTCTGGGCTTCCAGTGGGACACCCGGGAGTGCATCTTTGATTCCCAGGGCGACACGGTAGAGGGAAGCGTCTCCAACCGATTCCTCGAAGACCCGGTGCTGAACCTGGCCAAAAACGAGTTCGGCAGCTTTGAGGCGACCATTCCGTACCAGATCAACACGGCATTCGGCAGCTACAAGAACCCCGTGTACACCACCCTGAAGTACGAGAAAACGTGGCTGGTGGTGGAAGAGGACGGCAAACCGATCTGGCTGGGTTATGTGACCGAGACGGAAAAGCTGTTTGACCTGAGTTACAAGCTGTATGCCGAGGGCGTGCTGGGATATCTCCAGCGATTTGTGCCGAAAGTGAACGGCGGAACCTACTATCTGACCACGGACAATCAGCTGGAGCAGTGGTCGAGCGTGCCCTCCAACAGCATCTTCTACCTTGCAACGCAGGCCCTGAAGGACTACTATCAGGGGCCTTATGGAACCTTTGGCATTGGGAAGGTGAACATCCAGCCCGGGCGCACCATCGACACCTCCAGCAAGGGAACCCTGTTCGAGAGCCAGTGGAGCCTGCTGAACACCTTTTTGCTGGAAGAGTACGACGGATACCTGCGGACACGGATCGTGCGGGCAGACAACGACACGGCGGCATGGCGGGTATACATCGATTACCTTGTGGACACAGATGCCACCACGACACAGACCATTGAATATGGCGTGAACCTGCTGGATTTCAGCTATGTGGAGCAGATGTCCAGCGACGTGGTGACCCGTGTGACCGCATACGGCACCCAGACGACCACCAGTGGATGGTGGATCTTCAAAACGACCACCGTGAGCGCGATCTCGGAAACGGTGCGGGACGAAGCGGCGGAAGCAAAGTACGGCATCATTGAGAAGTGCATCCAGATCGACGGCAACACGAACAGCGACAACCTGCGCAAAGAAGCACAGACCGAGCTGAAAGGGTACAAGCAGAACATCGAGCCTGTGATGACCCTGACCGCTTACGACCGGGTGGACAGCGGGGAAAGCAACGACCGACTGGGATTTCTGATCAAGACCCACATCATCTCCAGCCCCCACGAGATCGACAAGTGGCTGGTGTGCACCAAACTGAAGCTGCCGCTGGACGCGCCCAACGAGAAGCAGTTCACCTTTGGTCTGACCCCCGAGAAACTGACCAAACAGCAGGTGCAGAAGCAGGCCATGGACAGCGTGTGGACGATCGCACAGGCGATCATCAGTTTCCTGAACCAGCTGCTGGGCAACCTGACCAGTTCGTAAAGGCTCAAAATGGAGGAGGTTGAGAATATCAATGGATTTTGATGCGATCATTACGGGCATCCGGAAGGCGATCTACGGCCGGGAAGTCCGTGAATACATCGCCAGCTCAATGGAGTGGACCCGGGACTTTGTGAACCAGAGCATCACCAACATCAAAGAGCTGCTCCGTCAGGCCGAGGCGGCACGGGATGCGGCAAAGGCAAGCCAGGATGCTGCCAAGGTGAGCGAGACCAACGCGAAGGCCAGCGAGAATGCGGCCAGGGCAAGCCAGAACGCTGCGGCAAGTTCGGCTTCTGCGGCGGCAGGTTCGGCCAGTGCGGCAAAGACCAGCGAAACCAACGCCAAAGCCAGTGAGGATGCAGCCAAGACCAGTGCGGGCAACGCAAAGGCATCCGAGACGAATGCGAAAGCCAGCGAGAATGCGGCGAAGACCTCTGAGACCAACGCGAAGACCAGTGAGACCAATGCCAAGAGCAGCGAAACGGAGGCTGCCACCAGCGCCGCCAACGCCAAGACCAGCGAGACCAATGCCAAAGCCAGCGCTGACAGCATGGGGACCAGCGTGGCCACCTGCACTGCCAAGGCCAAGGAAGCCGAAGCAAGCGCAGGGAAGGCTGCGGCAAGTGAGAAAAATGCGAAGACCAGCGAAGGAAACGCCAAGGCCAGCGAGGACGAAGCCCGCCAACTGGTGGAAGCGGCCAAGAAGGTGGTGAACACCGACAAGACCCTGACCATTGACGGCGCACCGGCAGATGCAAAGGCTGTGGGTGACAAGTTCAAGAGCATCAAGACGGACTGGAATTCCGTGACGGATAAGCCGGAGACGTTTCCCTCTACGTGGGACAGTGTGAGCGGGAAGCCGAGCAGTTATCCACCGAGTGCGCATAACCATGATGCAAGTGTCATCGTATCAGGAACTCTGCCCATTGCCCGAGGAGGGACTGGACAGACTACGGCTAGAAGTGCGTGCGAGACTTTGCTCTGGAGAGACGAGCTATCTGGCGCGCCTAATTGGGATGCTCTCGAAACAGGCATTTGGCGGACAACTCCTGAGAACTGGGGGGCAAACGGGCCAAGCGGGGTATATCAACGCGGCATTGTTATGGTGTGGAACTATGCGGGCAATGTGACGCAAGTATATATTGCTCATTCTACAGGGGAAATGGCGTTTCGTCAGAGATGGATTACTAGTAACAGCTTTTCAGCTTGGGCACATGTCAACACCAACACCATTACATCCCAAACCAGTGACCCCGGTGCGGGAAGCAGCCTTGCAACCGGCTCTATCCTGCTGGTATACGTATAAGGAGGAGAGAACATGGCGATTTATACCGGAATCGGCGGAAGTGCCAAATCGGTCTCCAAGATCTACATCGGCGTGGGCGGTACCGCAAAGCAGGTGCACAAGGGCTATATCGGCGTGGACGGCGTGGCCAAGAAGTTCTATGACGGCGGCAATCCCATCAGCTCCTTTGCATTGGGGACTGAATTTGGCATCAGCGACCCAAGCGGCAAGAATACCTACTTGTATAAGCTGATCCATAAAGGCGTTCCAGGCGGCGGGTTGTACGACAGCACGGCCAACGGTGCATGGCTCTGGAGAACGAACATTGCGGCATCCACTTCCATCAGTGGCAGTTACATCTACGGCTACGAAGGGTGGGCACTGGATAACTGGTGCGTCAACTACCCGGGCGGAAATATCACACCCAGTGTAGCAAACCGCTTGATGACCGTTCATCTGCCCTATGTGAAACAGGCGGATTACAGCTCGGCCAATGTTTCTTCCGGCTCAAACGGCCTTTCGAGAAAGTGCTTTCTGCTTTCCGCGGTCGAGATGGGTGTTTATACATGGCAGGGCGTGGATGGCCTGATGGCGCAGGAGGGTGCAAAGCTGGACTACTTCGACTATACGACTGCTGCCACCGACAAGCGAAAAGCAGACAATGAATACTGGACACGCTCCAAGCGAACCCATAACGGAAACTATATGTATACGTTCTATGAGGATGGTAGTTTCTCCAGTACCGGCCGCCACAGAGAGGACTCGTACGGTCTGCGCCCCTGCATCGTGCTGCCGCTGAATACGCTGGTGACAACGGTCAAGATCTGGTTCATGGACCAGAATTATATTAACTGAGCACCCGGAAAGGAGAGTTCAAAATGGAAGAAACAACGATCCGCCCCGGGTACACGATGCCGACTGAGACCGACGGCACCCCGGCAGATTACAGCGCAATCGAGGCTGCGGTGAACGCACACAACCAAAACGCACAGCCCGGGGAAGCTTACTGGGGCATCCGGTTATGCGGGGCGGAGTATGAGGTGTACGAATACGGGAAAGTGCCACAGCCGCCGACCGCTGAAGAGCTGGCTGCACAGAAAGAGGCACAGCAGAAGGCAGCGGCAAAACAGAAAGCCGTGGACACCCTGCCCGAAACACTGGCCGCCCTGCAAAGTGCCCAGACCGACACCGATACCCTGATGGTGGACCAGGAGTATAGGTTGACGCTGCTGGAGCTGGGGGTTACGCCGGAAGAATAAGAGTCGGGTCAGCCCATTTGTATCGTTTCGCTTATTGGCCCACTGAAAAGGAATGCTGATGAGCGATTTTTTACATTAAGATGGCTCATGCAGAACGTGAGCAGAAAGGACTCAAAATGGAACTCTACAACACCTGTGCACGCCTGATCGAACGCGGCAAGACCGACAGGATGCAGAAGAAGCTGGATATCTTCTTTGCCAATGACAGCCTGACCGAAGAGGAGTACGAAAAGCTGTGCATCCAGCTGGCCGAGAAACTGAAGGAGCAGGGGAATGCTTGATGTCATCGACGTTTCCCGCTGGCAGGGAACCATTGACTGGAAAAAAGTCAAGGCCAGCGGAAAAGTAGGTGGCGTGATGATCCGTGCAGTTTCCACCAAGAGCGGGCAGCTCTACGTCGATCCGTGCTTTGAAGTGAACTATGCCGGGGCAAAATCTGTGGGACTGCCAGTTGGCGTATATGCTTACACCGTTGCGGTAACGGAAGGCATGGCAAAGAAGGAGCTGAACCTGCTCAAGACCTGTCTGGAAGGAAAGCACTTTGAGCTGCCCATTGCTATGGATGTGGAGGACCCCCGTCTGAAAAGTCTGCCCGCAGCCGAGTTGACGAAACTTGTCAAAATGGAGCTCAGGGAGATTGAAAAGTGGGGGCTGTACGCGATCCTGTACACCTACTCGAACTTTGCCGACTACAACCTGAACATGTGGCAGCTGAACGGCTTTGACCTATGGCTGGCGGACTACCGGAACAAGCGGCCGACCCGCAAGCACGGTATGTGGCAGTACAGCTCGAAGGGCAATGTGGCTGGTGTAAGCGGCGTAGTGGACATGAACCATGTCTACAAGGATTACCCGAGTATCATTGCAAAAGCGGGTCTGACAAGCGTGAAGGGAGCGTGAACCCCACGGAAAGCTTTATCGTGACCCATTTCAACGAGGTGGTCTCCCTGATCATCGCGGCAGCACTGGGATGGGCGGGAAAGGCGTTCTACGCCACCATCCAGGAGCAGAAGGCACTGAAAAAAGCGGTGAAGGCTCTGCTCCACGACAGACTCTATCAGAGCTGCCGGTACTACATCCAGCAAGGGTACGTTGACTCGGAAGGGCTGACCAACGTGGGGCTTGTATACGAGGCATACCACGAACTGAAGGGCAACGGCACCGGCACGAACCTGTACGAGCGGATGACGGCACTGCCGCTGCGGGAAGACCACACAGCCTGAACAGGAGGATCTCAAAATGGAAAAATACACCAACGCAAGCGCCGCGACCTGGGCAAGAACCATCTGCCTGATCGTGGCACTGCTGAACAGTCTGCTGGCTTCGTTCAACAAGAGCCCGCTGCCCATCGACAACGAGCAGCTCCAGCAGCTGGTCAGCACCCTCATCACCGTTGTGGTGGCCATTATCAACTGGTGGAAGAACAACTCCTTCACCAAGGAGGCCATTGAGGCAGACGAACTGTTTGCACGGCTGAGGGCGGAGAACAACGCCGGGAAGTAATCAAAATGGAGCCCGAAGTTGAGTTCTTGTTTGGATGATATTCTGGCGGATGACGTAGGGCTCATAGGAGAATACCCTGTAGGCTGCCTGCTGGCGGTTTTTACAGGGTATTTTCTTTTTTATTTTGCGAGTGAATAGTCCATGGGAGCGATGGTCCGAGGATGAAAGATTCAAAATGTAGTTTTGATGTGTCGATGGAAAATCAACATTTTTTTCGGAAGATAGACGATTGCGACATAGAATTAAATAAACGCGCAGGAACGTAAAATGAGGTTCGATGATTGTGCATCAATTGTACAGAGGCGGAGAGGAATAGGCGATGATGCGATAGATTTTTCGTACAAAAGAATCTGTGCAACACGATTTCTATCTGAGGATAACAGACGTATCTATGCTTTATAATGCGTAAAATCAGCCCCCGGAGAATCTTGAAAAGTTCTCCGGGGGCTTTTGTGTCCCGCTTTAAAGCACTTTGGCACCGTTTGCGGTCAATTTGAAGGTTGCGCCCAGCATATCTGCTGCCCTGCGGCACATCAGCATCCGCTGCAATCTAATTGCTGTAAAAGCTATGTGCAAAAATAGCTTCGCATTTTCATTTCGCTTTCCAGTAAATCGAATTCGTGCTACAATAGAATCGGACAAATCAAAGAGGGGGAACATAACATGAAAATACAATCTGTTGCAATTTTGGGCGCTGGAGCGGTGGGTTCTTACATCATCTGGGGGCTTTCTAAAAAGGCTAATATCCGTCTGGGTGTGATAGCGGAAGGCGACCGTGCCCGGCGGCTGAAAGAAAGCGGCTGCGCCATCAATGGAGCAGTTTACCGCCCGGAGGTCTGGACCCCGCAGGAAGCGCATGGCGTAGACCTGTTGGTCGTTGCACTGAAATATGGCTCACTGTCCGGAGCTCTGGAAAGCATCAAGACCGCTGTCGGCAGCAATACCGTTGTGATGAGTCTGATGAACGGTGTGGACAGCGAGGAGCTGATCGCCGCACAGGTAGGTGCAGAGCATCTGCTGTATTCCTTCATTAAGGTTGCATCTCACAAGGAAGCGGATGGTTACCATTTTGACCCGGATGCAACACTGGGCGTGATCTATGGCGAGCGATTTGCACCGTTTGAGAGTGAACGTGTCAAGGCAGTGCGGGAACTGTTCACGGATTCCGGGGTCAACTTCCGGGTCACGGAGCACATTCAGGAAGAGATGTGGAGCAAGTTCCGGCTGAACGTCTGCAACAATCTGCCGCAGGCGATTCTTGGAGCCGGTGTGGGCTGCTACCGGGACAGCGTCCACATGAAAGCCATCAGCGATGGCCTGCGCCGGGAACTGGAAGCCATTGCAACTGCACGGGGCATTGATCTGCGCATTGCAGATGCCGTCAGCCACGGATGCGCTGTTCCTGCCACGGCCCGTTATTCCACTCTGCAGGATCTGGATGCCGGACGGCATACAGAGATCGATATGTTCTCGGGAGCGCTGATGCGGATGGGAAAGGAGCTTGGGATTCCCACGCCGTATAACGAATACACCTACCACATAATCAAGGCCATGGAAGAGAAAAATGACGGCCTGTTCGATTATGATGGCACGGAGGAACCCACCTGGGCAAAATAAAGCGACTGCCTTGTCAGGATTCGGCGCGTCCTCTCCCAGGTCACCGGAAGCACTTTTTGCTGTATTTTGCTTTTGAAATATGGTATAATTACCGTATTGGTATTGGGAAAAGGAGAGTAAACGAACGTGGAACTGGAACAGGCACGCAAACGCGCGGAAGAGCTGCGCGTGGTCATTGAAAGGAACAACCGTTTATACTATGATCAGGATGCCCCGGAGCTGGAGGATTTTGAATATGACGCTTTGACCCGGGAGCTGAAAGCATTGGAAGCAGAATTCCCGCAGCTGGTCACTGCGAATTCTCCGACCCAGAAAGTGGGCGGCACCCCCAGCGGGCGCTTTGCCAAGGTGACGCATGCTGTGAAGATGGAAAGCCTTCTGGATGCGTTTTCCTACGACGAACTGCGTGATTTTGACCGCCGGGTGCGGGAAGCTGGAATCGAGCCAGAATATGTCGTCGAGATCAAGATCGACGGCCTTTCCTGCAGCTTGGAATATGAAAACGGTGTGCTAGTGCGTGCTTCCACCCGCGGTGACGGCGTGGTGGGTGAAGATGTGACAGCCAATGTCAAGGCCATCAAGCGCATTCCAAAGACTTTGAAAAATGCCCCGGAATATCTGGAAGTGCGCGGCGAGGTCTACATGCCGCACGATGCCTTCCAGCACCTCTGTGCGGAACAGGAATTACAGGGTGCGGCACCATTCAAAAATCCGCGCAATGCTGCCGCAGGGTCTCTGCGTCAGAAAGATTCCAAGATCACCGGCAGCCGGGGGTTGTCCATCTTCGTATTCAACGTCCAGCAGGTGCGGGGCAAGGAACTGACCAGCCATGCCGAAAGCCTCGATTACCTCAAGAGTCTGGGCCTGCCGGTCTCCCCGCGCTATCATATCGTGCACGATATCGAGGATGCCATTGCAGAGATCGAGCAGATCGGCCAGAACCGTGCAGCACTGGATTTTGATATGGACGGTGCTGTGATCAAGGTGAACAACTTTGCACAGCGGGAACTGCTGGGCTCTACCAACAAATTCCCGCGCTGGGCCATTGCGTTCAAGTATCCGCCCGAGGTCAAGGAGACCACATTGCGCAGTATTGAAGTCGGCGTGGGACGCACCGGCGTTCTGACTCCCACTGCCTGCTTTGACCCGGTGTTTCTGGCAGGTACCACGGTTTCCCGTGCCACCCTTCACAATGAAGATTTTATCCGTCAACTGGGTCTGTGTATCGGAGATACCATTCAGGTGCGCAAGGCGGGTGATATCATTCCGGAGGTCATCGGTGTGACCCGCCATGAACCGGATGCTCAGCCTTACCAGATGCCGGAATTCTGCCCTTCCTGCGGTGCCCCGGCAGTGCACCTGGAAGATGAAGCCGCTTTGCGCTGTGTCAACCCGGAATGCCCTGCGCAGGCACTCCGCAATATCATCCACTTTGCATCCCGGGATGCCATGGACATCGACGGTCTGGGCACCATGGTCGCCACGCAGCTGGTGGATAAAGGGCTGGTACACTCTGCGGCAGATCTCTATGACTTGACAATAGAGCAGCTGCTCACGCTGGAAAAGTTCAAGGAAAAGAGTGCAAACAATCTGCTGCAGGCGATCGAAGCTTCCAAGCAGAACAATTTGGATAAGCTGATGTTTGCGTTTGGAATTCGCAACATCGGCGATAAAGCCGCCGCATTGCTGGCAGAGCATTTTGGCTCTCTGCAGGCCATCCGGGAAGCAACCGAGGAACAGATCGGCGAGATTGATGGTTTTGGCGGCGTGATGGCCCAGAGCGTGACTGAATTCTTTGCCAAAGACGGCACCACGGATCTGGTGCACCGTCTGGCCGATGCCGGTGTGAACATGCAGTGGAAGGGGGAGCCCAAGGGCGATAAGCTCACCGGGAAAACGCTGGTCGTGACCGGAACACTGGAAACACTCTCCCGCAGTGAAGCTGAGGCACTTATCGTAAAGAATGGCGGCAAAGCAAGCGGTTCTGTTTCCAAAAAAACAGCGTATGTGGTGGCTGGTGCCGCTGCAGGTTCCAAGCTGACCAAGGCACAGGCACTGGGTGTGCCTGTGCTGACCGAGGCAGAGTTCCTTGCTATGATCGCAGAGGATAAGTCCCAGCAATAATCAGAAAACCTGTTCTGAAAAGCCCGTACAGTTTGGATGCTGTGCGGGCTTTTCTGCGTCCTGCGGGTTCTAACCTCCGGGCCGGTGCATACACTGATGGCAAAGGACACGGAAGGAGAACAGAAGATGGACGAGTATTATCAGGTGGTGCAAACACTGCCCCAATGGCTGGCAAGGCCGCTGGGGCAGCTCCCATCAGAAGATGCGGAAACTGTACATGAGCTGCGGCTCCGGCTGGGCTGTGCTCCACAGTTTACGGTGCAGGGGTGCAGCTGCACACCGACACAGCTGGCACCTGAACTGAACGCACTGCAAACGCTGCAGCTGACCCCGTTGCAGATGGAAGAGATTCTGTTCACCCTCTGCGGCGGTTCAGTCCATACCCATCAGACAGAGATCGCACAGGGCTATGTTACACTGGAAAATGGCTGTCGGGCAGGGCTTGGCGGGCGTTTTTTGCAAAACCCGGAACAGGGCACGGTTCTGCAGGAGCTTGCCTCTGTCAACCTGCGCATTGCCCGGGAAAAGACCGTTCCGCTTCCACAGGAACTGACCGCAGCATTGCGGGGGCATTTCATCGGGATGCTTCTTGTAGGAGAGCCAGGCAGCGGCAAGACCACATTGCTGCGCAGTATCGCCCGGGAGCTCGTCCGGCAGCAGAAGATCCTTTCGGTCATTGATGAACGGCGGGAGCTCTTTGCCGGGAATACACACGGCGAGGCGCTGGATGTTCTTGCCGGGCTCCCCAAGGGACAAGCAGTGCAGATGGCGCTGCGCACCCTTTCGCCACAGGTGATCCTGCTGGATGAGCTGGGAGGTCTGGATGAGGTCACAGCGCTGGAGCAGGGCCTGTTCAGCGGGGTGGATTTTGTTGCCACCCTTCATGCTGCCACACCCGAAGAGGCGACCATGCGCCCACAGGTGAAATATCTGATGGAGCGCGGCGCGGTGCGGGTGCTCGTCTGGCTGACCGGCAGACAAGCACCCGGCTGCATCGGGGAGGTGCGATTTCTATGAGCTCTCTGCGCTGGTTGAGTGTCTGCTGTTTTGTCGTCTGCGGCTGGTGTGCAGGCGACAGCTTTCATCAGCAGGCGCAAGCGCATCTGAAAGCCCTGCGCAAAACGCTGGATCTGCTGGAAACGCTGCATCAGGAGATCCGCTTCCGCCGCAGTGACCTGAACCTGCTCTGCCGGAAACTGATACAGGATGGGCAGCTTCCACCAGAAACGGTTTCGTTACAAACACTGGAGCCCTTTCTCTCCCTGACGCTAGAAGAACGCAATCGCTTCTCAGAATGTTTTTCAGGCCTGGGGCGGCTGGAAGCGGAGCAGGAATGCAGACGGCTGGAATTGTATCAGGCAGAGTTTCAGGCCGCCTTGCAGGAAGGTGAAGCTGCGGCCCGAACGCAGTCGATGCTTTCGCACAAGCTGGGCCTAGCCGCCGGGCTTGCAGCTGCCATTCTGCTGGGATGAATCAGCTCAAAAGGAGAGGACGCGGATGGAGATTGACCTTATCTTCAAAATTGCGGCCATTGGCATCATTGTTGCCGTGCTGAACCAACTGCTGATCCGCTCCGGGCGGGAGGATCAGGCAATGATGACGACATTGGCAGGTCTGGTGGTCGTGCTGTCCATCCTGGTCAAACAGATCAGTGTGCTGTTCGTTACCATCAAGTCGCTGTTTGCACTATGAGTGCAGCCGTGGCTGTGTTCGGCATTGCGCTGCTCGCGGCACTGCTCTATGCAGTTCTGGAAAAGCAGGCCCCCGCCCATGCACTCCTGCTCTCCCTTGGGGCAGCGCTGGTGCTGCTGGTGCGAGCCGGGACAAGCATCCGGACAGTACTTTCCGGCATAGCACGCCTGGCTGGACAAGCTGACAGCGGGGCTTTTTCCTGCCTTGTACGGAGTGCGGCTATCGTTCTGCTGACAGATTATACCCGCACCCTGTGTGAGGAAGCCGGGGCAGAATCTTTAGGGTGGTGTGTTGGGCTGGCAGGCCGGTGTCTTGTGCTGGCAGCGGCGTGGCCCTTGCTGGAAGAGATCCTGCAGACGATTGGGAGCATTGCAAGATGAAGAACTGGAAGTGGTGGGCTTTTCTGCTGGTGGGAACAAGCTTCTGCCTGTGCGCCCCGACAGCTTTTGCAGCAGAGAGTGCCGGTTTGCACACACAGCTGCCGGGAGCAGAGCTCTGGCAGCCTTATCTCGACCAAAGTCCTGTGGATGCTTTGCAGGTAGCAGAAGACCCGTGGAGCGTTCTGCAAAGTTTTTGCACTTCGTCGCTGTTCCAGACACTGCGGGAAAGCATCCGCGGTTATGCCGCACTGCTGTTGTTTCTGCTCCTGTCTGCCATAGTCAGTCTGTTTCTGGGGGAGGAAGGTGACCACAGCTGGTGTGATCTTGTCTGCGCCGGTGGGTGCGGGATCCTTCTGTGGGAACCATTGCTTGAAATTGCCCGGCAGCTGTGCGCGCAGATCGAAAGCTGGAACCGCTTTCTCTCCGGTTTTCTTCCTGTCTATTCCGGTGTTCTGATCATGGGCGGTGAGACAAGTGCCGGGGCCGCCGCAAGCGGCTTTTTTCTGACATTGCTTTGTCTGCTGGCACAGGCCCTGACGGCCTTTGTACCGCCCATTCTGGAGTGTTTCCTTGCGATGAGCATGGCTTGCTGCATCACGGAACAGAGCTGCCTGGGGAACCTGTGCAAAGCGGCAGGGACACTGCTGCAAAAGGGACTTTCCCTTACTGGAAAGCTGCTGGCTGCACTGCTGGGATTCCAGCGCATCTCTGCCGCACAGCTCGACCGAACGGCGCTTCGCACAGGACAGTTTCTCACCGGCACCATTCCCATTGTGGGGCAGAGTTTGAGCGATGCTTCCGAGGCTGTTCTGGCAGGCATCCAATTGCTCAAGAGTGGCCTTGGAATGGCCGCTATCCTGATTTTATTGGTTGAGTTTCTGCCACTGTATCTCGGGATGCTTGCACATCTGGGATGTATCGTTCTCTGCGGGACGCTGTGCAGTCTGACCGGAAACAACCGTGGACAGGCACTGCTTACCTGCTTTGCTTCCGCTGTCCGGTGTATGATGGCCTGTATCGCACTCTTTTTCGGGCTGGCAGTAACAGGAACCGCACTTCTTTTTATGCTGGGAGGCGTTTGATGCAGACATTGAAAAGCGCAGCTGTGGTCTTTTGCACTGCCTGTATCTGCGCAGAGCTGCTGGCCCGGCTCACAGGAAACAGCTGGGCCCGGCGGTGCATAAAAGCCGTGGCTGGACTATATATTTTAGTGGTGCTTTTACAGGTCATCCCTCAGCTCCGGACAGAAGTTCAGTCCTTTTCTGTGCCGGATCTTTCGCCCGCATCCATGGGCACGCTGGAAGATGCTATTCGGGCTGAACTGGATGCCCGCAGCAGCGGACAGGAAGCAAAGGAGGGGAACCTTTCCGGATGAAGAGCAGGGAACAGAGCTTCTTTGCCGGTTTGCTCCAGAAGCAAAGCCGCACCCAGCTCGCAATCATTCTGGGTGTGGCGGCAATGCTGCTGATCTTATTCTCAGAATTATTCTCGACCCCCGCAAAAACCGCAGCAAATGCAGGCAGTTCTGCTGCTGTTTCAGAAACTGCCTACCGGGAGCAATTGGAAACGCAGCTGAAAGAGCTGATCGAACAGCTCGATGGGGCAGGAAAAACCGTTGTGATGGTAACACTGGAAAGTGGGGAAGAAACGATCTATGCTGTGGATACGCAGTCCGGCCAGATGCAGAACCAGGAGACCCATGTTCTGCTGGAGGATGGCTCCGCCCTGGAAGAAACGACCTATCTGCCTGCCGTCTGCGGTGTGGCTGTTGTCTGTGATGGTGGGGGAGATGTCCGGGTCGCCGCCCGCATCACAGAGCTTGTCCGGGCACTGCTGGATCTTTCGGCCAATCGAATTTGTGTAGAACAGCGCAAAGGATAACGCACCATGTAATATAAGGAGGAAACAGCTATGAGAGCCATCTCGAAGAATACCCGCAAAGCAACAGCCATTACCCTGGCAGCAGCACTGGTCATTGCCGTTTACCTGAACTGGCAGTATGCCCGCACCGGTGTGACGCTGGAAGAGGATGCAGTCAACGTTTCTGCCGTCAGTCAGGAGACCGTTCCTGTCACAGATGAACTGATGACCGAAGCCGAGGCGGTTTCCAGTGCCAACAAGAATTATGGCGAAGCTCAGCTTGTGAGCGTTGCAAACAACAGCGGCTCCAAGTTCTTTGAGGAAGCGCGGCTCAAGCGGACCAAAGCCCACGATGAAGCCATGGACAGCATTCAGAAAGCGCTGAAATCCGCTTCTCTCTCCACGGAAGAAAAGAAGGAGTATACCAGCCAGCTGACCGGAAACCTTGCGGATCTCAACGCGGAAAACGAGATCGAGACACTGGTCAAGGCCAAGGGGTTTGCGGATTGTCTCTGCTTTCTGCAGTCAGGTCGGGCCGATCTGACTGTTATGACCTCGGGCGATGCCTTAACGGCCGCACAGGTAGCGCAGATCCGTGACATTGTGTTGAGCAAGAGCAGTGTGACAGCCCAAAATATCACCGTTGTTGAGGTAAAGTAAGGGTGCAGTTGCGGCAGACAACAGAATGTGGTAAACTAAAACAGAACAATGAAATTGAGCGCCGCTTTTCCAGCGGCGTTTTTGCAGGGAGTGCACCATGAAGGAACCAAAGCTCAAAACTGTTTACGTCTGCTCCAACTGCGGTGAAACCAGCCCGCGCTGGATGGGCCGCTGCCCCAGTTGCGGAAGCTGGAATACCATGAATGAGGATGTTGTTGCGGAAGCGCCCAAGGCAGGGCTTTCCGGCAGCAAAGCGGCAGCACCTGCCCGGCAGGAGGGTGTTACTTCGCTGACGGCCCGGCGGTTGGCCGATATCAGCACTACGGAAGAGAAAAGCCGCATCCTGACTGGCATATCGGAGCTTGACCGGGTGCTGGGCGGCGGCATTGTGCTGGGCGGCGTGGTTCTGCTCAGCGGAGAACCGGGTGTTGGCAAATCTACGATGCTTTTGCAGCTCTGCGGTGCCATCTCCAACCAGCATTCTGTTCTGTATATCACGGGTGAGGAATCTGTCCGTCAGGTCAAACTGCGTGCTGCGCGGTTGAAAGTGCCGCAGGAGAACATCTATCTTGCTGCGGAGAACGATGTGGACGAGATCTGCGGCCTGATCGAAAAGGAGAAGCCGGAGCTTGTAGTCATCGACTCTATCCAGACGATGCGCTGTATGGATCTTTCTTCCTCGGCCGGTACGGTCAGTCAGGTCAAGGAGAGCGCCGCCCGTCTGCTGGCGGTAGCCAAAAAGCAGGAGATCCCCATGTTCATTGTGGGCCATGTCAACAAAGACGGAGCCATTGCAGGCCCCAAGGTCATGGAGCACATCGTGGATACTGTGCTCTACTTTGAGGGCGACAAAATGCTGCCTTATCGCATTCTGCGGGCTGCCAAGAACCGCTATGGCTCCACCAATGAACTGGGCATGTTTGATATGACAGGGCAGGGGCTGGAGGAGATCGAAAATCCTTCCCAGATGCTTTTGGAAGGCCGTCCGCTGGGTGTTTCCGGCAACTGCGTTGCCTGTACGATGGAGGGCAGCCGCCCCATCCTGAGCGAGATCCAGGCCCTTGCCACCAAAACGAATTTCCCGGCACCGCGCCGTGCCTGCAGCGGCTACGATTATAACCGTATGAATCTGCTCATTGCCGTTCTGGAAAAGCGGGCAGGGTATTTCTTTGGCAATCTGGATGTCTATATCAACATAGTGGGTGGCATTGCCCTGCGGGATACTGCCTGCGATCTGGCGGTCTGCCTGTGTATGGTGTCGTCTCTGCTGGACTGTCCTGTGAGCGATAAGCTCATTGCCATTGGAGAAGTGGGTCTGGGCGGTGAGGTGCGCAGTGTGCCCAACCTTGAACAACGCCTGCGGGAAGCCGAGCGCATCGGCTTTGAGCGGGCTGTGGTGCCAAAACATAGCCTTGCCCACCTGAACCCGGCAGATTATCCGGGCATGAAGCTGATAGGTGCGGCTTATATCTCGGATGCGATCCATGCATTGAAATCAGACCGGTTGTAACGAATTTACGGAGAAACTATGTCAATCTATCTTGATGAAAAAAATCCGGGCAAGCATCCGCCGTTTGATGATGCTTCGCCGGATATTGTGGAATATGTGCGGTACCTGGAGGTGATCGCGGGCAAAAGCGCCAACACAGCCTTCAGTTATTACTGCGACCTGCGCGGTTTTTCTCGTTTTATGAAACGCCGCCGCGGGCTGGTTCCGGCAGATACGGAGATCAAGGATATTGACCCCAAGGGTCTGGATACAGCCTTCTGGGGCAGTGTGAGTAAAGAGGACATCTATGAATATCTCTATTTCCTGAACCGCGAATGCGGCAACAAGAAATCCTCGACCGCCCGGCGGCTGGCCAGCCTGCACGGCTTTTATGATTACTTGGTCAATCAGGTCAATAAGCTGACAGAGAATCCGACTGCCTCCATCAAGCCGCCCAAGCAGGATAAAGTCCTGCCCAAATATCTGACAGCGGAACAGTCCATGGATCTGCTGGAGAGCACGCAATATCAGAGCGATTTTCCGGAGCGGGATTACTGCATGGTGGTTCTGTTCCTGAACTGTGGAATGCGGCTTTCTGAGTTGGTGGGCATGGATCTGGGCGATATCGACCTGGAACAGCGGCAGATCAGGCTCTTTGGCAAGGGCCACAAGGAACGGATGGTCTATCTGAATGAGGCCTGCGTCGAAGCCCTGCAGCTCTATCTGGCCAAACGCAACACGATGGAGGGCCTGAATCCAAAGGAAAAAGCTGTATTTGTGACCCGCCGCCGGAAGGAACGCATTTCCAACCGCAGGGTGGAGCAGCTCGTCACCGGTGCCATGAAAGCAGCCGGGCTCAAGGGCTTTTCCACCCATAAGCTGCGTCACACTGCGGCAACGCTGATGTATCAGACCGGCAATGTGGATATTCTGACCCTCAAGCAGCTGCTGGGTCACAGCAGTGTGGGTACAACGCAAATTTATACGCATCTGCAAGAATTTCAGGTGCGTGCCGCTATTGAGCAGAACCCGCTGGGTACGGTCACACCCGAAAAAGCACGCTTGGATACAACAAAACGGGCAGCAGGGGAGAACAGAGGGGAAAATAACGCCGATTCGATGGATGTTGAAGAAGCTGCCAGCCCGATGGAAGCTTTTGAGGGTGCTGCCAATGATGGCATCCGGGTGGATATCTCTTCTATGCCCAGGGATAAGGAAACTGTATGAACTATATCAACTTCTCTAAGAGCTATCATGTGCGGATGTTGACAGAACGCGATATTCCGCTGATTTTAGCTCTTTGTGAGAAAAACACACAGTTTTATGAACATTGTCCGCCATTTGTAACTGCGGAAAGCATTCGGGATGATATGTGTGCCTTGCCGCAGCGCAAAATGGACGAACCTCAGGATAAGTATTATCTCGGATTTTTTGATGATGCCGAGCAGCTTGTGGCTGTGATGGACTTTATTGACCATTATCCAACGGAACAAAGCTGCTTCATCGGATTCTTTATGATGGAACGTTCTGTACAGGGACATGGCATTGGAAGCAGGATCATCACAGAGCTGTGTGTGTATCTGCACAGTTTGGGTTACGAGTATATCCGGCTGGGTTATGTGGATGGCAACAAGCAAAGTGAATCGTTCTGGAAAAAGAATCAGTTCACAGATACCGGATTGAGAAATCACACACAGGACTATACGGTCGTTGTAATGAACCGGATGCTGTAACAGATCAAACAGATCAATAACAGAAAAAACGTGTGTAAAAAACGCAAAATACACAGTTATTGTAAAACAGGCCGCCGGAGCTCAAATCGAGCCGAGGCGGCCTTAAAAATGCCTAAAACCAGAAAAGAGGGTTTTTCCACTTCCCTATGTTTCGCATAACCTGCATTATACGAAAATATAATAATCAAAAAATCAGACCCTCCTCTCTCTTCCCGCTGCGGGTTCTGAGATCTCAGAGGGTCTGACCGATCAACTGTTGTTATAGAAAATATGTACCCATCATTCTTCCGGCAATGGTGTGGTTTCAAAGTATGCGCAGATCGCTTCATAGTATGCACGCGCAGTCCGCTTGCATCCGTCCTCACTGCCGAACTGGGCTACATCGGTATTGCTGGTCACAAAACACTGCTCCGCCAGCACTGCTGGACAATTTACATCTTCCAGAATCGTAAAGCTGCGCTCTACCCGCACTTCCTTGTGGCTGCTCTCCACCAACTGTTTTACTTCCCCTTGGTAATAGATATATCGGATTCCCCCGCGTCCCCGCAGGCTGGCCCCTGCCGCCTGCATAGCCCCGGCAAGCTGCTTTGCAAAATAATAGCTCTCCTGATGGTATGCTCGTCCCGGAACAGCCGGATAACATTCAAACCCGGCTGCGCTGGAGCCTTCGGGTGCTGAATTGCCGTGGACAGACAACAACAGATCCGGGTCCTGTGCATTGGCGGCAGCGGCACGCTCAGCAGGTTTTGCGGTGCTGTCGTAGCTTTCCCGGGTGGTCAGTGGGATATAATTGGGGTCACGCTCCAGCCAGACGCTCAAAGCCTCCGCTGTGGCAACGGTCATCTCGCTTTCCTGCACCACTCCCCTTGCACCCGGATCTGAGCCGCCATGTCCGGCATCAATCACAATACGGTACGGCGGCTCACCGACGGCCGGACGAAAATCATCATCATCCACGGTCGGTGATGTCTGCCCAATGGAGAATGCCGACTGCCACAGATACAGCCCAAAACTGACACCAATAAAACAGAGAATAAGAACCACTGCGCTGCCAAAGGAAAAGCCATTGCCCCTTTTCTTTCTTTTGCGCTGTACCGAATGTTTTGCCATGATGACTTCCCTGCCGTTTTATAAGAAACGCCCGCCCAAAGAATGATCTTCCGGACGGGCGCTGCCGGGAAACTCCCGGTATGTTTTTACTTCAATTCAACCACGGTCACACCGCTCTCGCCCTCACCGTAACGTCCCAGCCGGAAGCTTTTTACCATCCGGTTTCCGCGTAGATGTTTGTGGATCGCAGTGCGCAGAGCACCGGTACCGTTGCCATGGATCAGGTATACCACTGTCTGCCCGTTCAGAATGGCGCGATCGATATAAGCATCCACCTCAGGCAGAGCCTCATCCACAGTCAGACCCAGCAGATTCAGCTCCATTTTTGCCGAACGCTGCACACGCTCTACCTTGCCGTTGGGCCGGTTTGCATCGCCCGTCAGGCGGGAATAGCGCTGCTGTGCCTTGGTTTTGGGCTGAGGCTCTTTGATGAGCTTATCCGGCTGCTTCAGGCCCTTGAGCGGGACCTTGGTCTTGATGATGCCGGCACGCACCAGAACATCGCCGTTTTTATCCGGCAGTGCCAGCACGGTGGCCAGCTGGTTGAGCTCTGCAATGCAGACCTCCTGCCCTACCTTGACTTCTTTCAGTGGGACAAACTCCTTGACAGGGTTATGCACCACCTCGGTACCGATAAAGAGCTTTTCAGACTCTTTCTTTGCGATCTCGCGGGCACGTTGGGCTTTCTGCTGGGTGCTCAGGCGCTCGTCCTTCTGCAGCTGGCGCAGCTCATCGGTCAGTGCATACGCCTTGCTTTCCACCTGCTGTGCCAGCGCACGGGCCTTGGCACGGGCAGCTTCCAACTCGTTTTCGCCCTGCTGGATCAATTCATCCCGCTTTTTCTGAGCGGCCTCCAGCTGGTGAGAAGCCTCGTTCTTCAGCTCCTCCACCTCGTCCTGGCTCTCTTTCAGCTGCAGCTTCAGGTCGTCCAGCTGGCCCAAAACTGCATCCAGGCGCTTATCCTCGGCAGACAAATGCTGTTGGGCTGCCTCAATGACACGCTCCGGGATGCCCAGCTTCTCACTGATGAGGAAGGCGTTGGACTTGCCGGGCACACCTACGCTCAACTTGTAAGTCGGGCGCAGTGTCTCCAGATCAAACTCACAGCTGGCATTGACTACACCTTTGGTTTCCAGCGCAAACACCTTCAGTTCGGCGTAGTGAGTGGTTGCCATCAGCAGCACACCGCGGCGGCGCAGTTCCTCGATGATGGCCACGGCCAGCGCTGCACCTTCGGCAGGGTCAGTGCCCGCGCCAAGCTCATCCAATAACACCAGCGTGTGCGGCATGGCAAGTTCCAGAATACCGGTGATCTTCTTCATGTGGCCGGAGAAAGTAGAAAGGCTCTGTTCGATGCTCTGCTCATCACCGATGTCCACAAGGAATTCATCGAACACGCAGATCTCACTGCGTTCATCGGCAGGGATCAGGAAGCCGCACTGTGCCATTGCACACAGCAGACCCGCCGTTTTCAGGGTAACAGTTTTACCACCGGTGTTCGGGCCGGTGATGATGAGCGAATCATACTCTTTGCCCAACGCAATGTCCACAGGGATACACTTTTTGGGGTCAATGAGCGGATGACGCGCCCGGATGAGCGAAAAGGAGCTGTCGGTGCGGACAGAGGGCTTGAATGCCTTCATATCCAGAGCCAGACGAGCCTTTGCCAACAGCACATCAATTTCCAGCATTGCCTTGTAGCTGTACTGGAACTGAGGCTCAATGGCGGCCACCTGTGCCGTAAATGCCACCAGAATGCGTTCAATCTCCTGCGCTTCCTGTGCACGATACTGCAGAATGCGTGCATTTGCTTCCACGACCGCCTGCGGCTCCACAAAGACGGTGGCTCCGGTGGACGAGACATCATGGATGATGCCGCTCACCTCGCCGCGATACTCGCTCTTAACGGGCACAACATACCGTCCATTGCGAATGGAGACCACACTCTCCTGCAAATACTTGGAGGTATCCATATTGCGGACCATGCTTTCCAGCCGGTCGCGGATGCTGTTTTCCGTAGCGCGGATCTTTTTGCGCAGCTCGTTCAGGGTGTGGGAAGCCGTGTCTGCCATGGCATCCGGAGCCAGAATGGCGCTGGAGATCTGCTGCTCCAGCCCGGGCTGAGGTGCCAGCGCGTAGAACAGATCATCTGTAGGCAGGGCATCATGTTCCGAGGAGCCATACCAGCTGGTCAGGTTCTGAAAGTTGCGCAGAGCGCCGGCCACCATCAGCAGTTCCCCCATGGAGAGCACACCGCCCTTGACCGCACGGGCTGCCAGAGAGCTGACACCCTCTACCCCGCCAAAGCGCGGAGACCCGTTTTTGATGAGCAGACTGTTGATGGCATCGGTCTGTTCCAGCGCGTAACGTACTTCATCTGGGTCGCACTGAGGCTCCAGAGCCAGCAGCTGCTCTCTAGCTTCCTTGCACACGCAGCCCTCGGATGCACGCGCAATGATCTTATCAAGCTCTAAAGTTTTCAAATAGCTTGTTTCCATGTTTGTTCCCTATATCAAAATTGTTTATCCCGGTCAAGGCAGAACGGATTTCAAAAAGTCGTAACTTTTCAGCGGTTTGTCCAGGTGGGTCAAAGCGTAGCGCTCTGCCACCGCAGACAGCTTTGCCAGACTGCCGACCGAGATTTTGAATGCAAATATTTTCTTATCTTCTACAAGGCAGATATGACGCAGGGCATACAGGGCACCCATGTCCAGATTGCAGATTTTGCCCGCCTTTTTCGCACAGTCCTCACAGAGCAGAATGCCCTCCTGCGGGTCAAGATAAAACGCGGGGCCATCGTATTTTTCACAGATCTTGCAGCAGACCAGCTGCGGCAGAAAGCCGCACTCGCTCATGGTGCGCAGCTCAAACACAGCCTTGACCACACGCAGGTCGGTTTTACCCTCGCTGATCATATACAGGCAGTTCAGCAGAAGGCGCAGTTCCTTGGCAGCTTCCTCCCCCGTAGGAGAAAGCGCCGCCGCCATCTCGGCAAGATACATGGCAAGGCTCATCCCCTCGATGGTGGAGGAAATGCCGTGAAATACGTTGCGCACTTCCGCTTCTCGGATGGTGTACATATTCCGGCCGGGCAGCAGCACAAATTCAGAGTAGCAAAAAAGCCCGCAGGCGCTGAATAATTTGTTCTTCAGCCGCAGGCTGCTCTGTGCTGAGGCCGAAATGACCCCCAGCTCCGGTGTAAGAATGGTCAAAATCCGGTCAGATTCCTTGTACCGGGTCTCTTTTAACACAAGCCCAGGTGTTACGATCGTATCCATCTGCATATTCTCCCTGCCCGAGCAGTGTCCCGGGCAATATAAAGAGAAAAATCAACGATTATTCGGGTTCTGTTTGAAGCCAAAGTTGTTCAGCAGAAACTCATTGTCCCGCCAATCTGCTTTGACCTTGACCCAGCACTGCAGGTTGACCCGGCAGCCCAGAAATTCCTCACAGTCTGCACGGGCAGAGCTGGCGATCTTTTTCAGCATCGCACCGCCCTTGCCAATGACCATGCCCTTATGGCTCTCGCGCTCGCAGTAGATATTTACATCGATATCCACCAGATCTGTACCGGGGCGCTCCTTGAAGCGCTCCACCACGACCGCAATGCCGTGCGGGATCTCATCCCGCATATACAGCAGTGCCTTTTCACGGATGACCTCCGCCACCAGTTCCTTTTCCGGCATATCGGTGTAGGCATCATCGTCAAAGTAGTGCGGGCCCTCCACAGCATACTGGCTCAGGGCATCGAACAGTTCCTCACAGTGGTCGTCTGCCCGGACGCTTACGGTGTAAATGGCATCAAACACACCCAGCTCCTTGAGCTCAGCCTTGCGGGCTTCCAGATCAGCAGGCTCCTTGACAAGATCGGTCTTATTGATGACTGCAATGGCAGGGCCGCCGCTGCTGCGCAGAGCGTCCACCAGAACCATTTCCGGCTCATTCAGGACACCGTATGGCTCAAACAGCATCATAGAGACATCCACATCCGCGATGGAATCGCTGGCCGTCTTGTCCATCCGCTTGCCAAGCTTATTGTGGGCCTTATGCACGCCAGGGGTGTCCAGCAAAACATACTGCAGGGGGCCGCGGGTCACAACGCCGGTGATGCGGGTGCGGGTCGTCTGGGGTTTGGAGGTGACAATGGCCACCTTCTCCCCCACCAGACGATTGGTCAGGCTGGATTTGCCCACGTTCGGGCGGCCGATGACCGCCACGAACACAGATGAGGTATCGTAATGCTGCTGCATGGGTGCTGCGTTTTTCAAAATAGAACTCCTATCCTTTGCCGATATCTTTGATCATTCCGTATAGCTGACAGTGCGGGGCAGGCCAAGCTGGGTCAGCACAGCCTCTTCCTTTTCGCGCATCCGCATGGCTTCCAAACCACCGTTCTCATGGTCGTAGCCCAGCAGATGCAGCATGGAATGAACGGTCAGGAAAGCGACTTCACGCTGCAGCGGATGGCCGTAGAGCGTTGCCTGTTCCTGAGCACGTTCCATGCTGATGACGATATCCCCCAGCATCTTGCAGCCGTTGTTCTCATCCACATCGTAAACGCCGTTTTCTCCCAGAGGAAAGCTCAACACATCGGTGGGCATCGGCTTGTTGCGGTACTGGTTGTTCAGCTCTGCAATGGCAGCGTTATCCACAAAAGTCACGCTGATCTCAGCAGGCTCATCGAAGTGCTCATATTCCAGCACAGCATTGCAGGCACGGCGGATCAGGATCCGCAGGCCAGAAGGCACTTTTACGGCTTTCTGTGAATTGGTAATCAAAACTTTATTGGACATAACATTCCTCTCCCTTCATTTTATGCTGCAATTGCAGCTTTCCGCGTCGGTTTCAACGCTTGGCCGGGTGCGCAGCCGCTTCGTAGGCCTTGATGATCTCCTGCACCAGACGATGGCGGACAACATCCTTCTCCGTAAAATAGCACTGTGCAATGCCATCCACGTTCTTGAGAATATGCAGCGCATCCACAAGGCCGCTGCGGGTACGGTCCGGCAGATCGATCTGGGTCACATCGCCGGTCACAACCACCTTGGAACCTACACCCATACGGGTCAGAAACATCTTCATCTGCTCCGGTGTGGTATTCTGCGCCTCATCCAGGATGATAAAGGAATCATCCAGCGTGCGGCCGCGCATATATGCCAGCGGAGCAACCTCAATGATCTGCTTTTCCACCAGGCGCTCATAGGTCTCGGCACCCAGCATATCGAACAGGCCATCGTAGAGAGGACGCAGGTAAGGGTCTACCTTCTGCTGCAGATCACCGGGCAGAAAACCCAGCTTCTCGCCTGCTTCCACGGCGGGGCGGGTCAGCACAATGCGGGAAACATCCTTGGCCTTGAACGCTTTGACCGCCATCGCAACGGCCAGGTAGGTCTTGCCGGTACCGGCGGGACCTACGCCAAAGGTCACAGCATTCTTGCGGATAGCATTCAGATATTCCTTCTGTCCCAGTGTCTTGGGGCGGATGGGGCGGCCCTTGACTGTGACCGTGACAAAATCCTCAGTCAGCTCCCGGACACGCTGCTCCTTTCCATCGTGAGCAAGGCTCAGGCAGTAGCGCACCGTCTGATCCTCCAGCGGCGTGTGGTTTTCGATCAGGAGCAGCATCCCCTCCACGGCACGCACAGCAGCGGCCACGTTGGCCTCCTCGCCAGAGAGGCGAAGCATCGTACCCCGGCAGACTGCCGTGACAGAGAACTCCTTTTCCAATAGACGAATGTTGCGGTCACAGTTGCCAAAGATGGCAGCGGCGATCTCCACACTATCCAACTCAATACTTTTTTCGGCCATGTAGCTCCTCCAGCGGTTTATGAATTTCCACATCTATTGTACCACCAAAGGCTCAAATAGAAAACTGTGAAACTTGCACAAAATATTTTCAACATTTTGGAGCGTGTTACAAAGCAGAACCCTGAAACATAAAAAATCGATGCTACTCTGCATTTCTGCAAAACAGCATCGATTTCATTTATTGGATCGTAAAAAACGACTCCTCAGAAACTTTTCAATTAGAACCAGTCGCCGAAGCCCATCTTGACCAGATTGTCGTGGCTGATCTTCAGGCTATCGAACGGATCACGGCCATAGCAGTCATCCTGCTCCACCAGGAAGTACTCGCCGCCGCCCTCCAGGCCAGCCTGGATGATAGCGGGCATATCCAGAGTGCCCTCGCCAACCTCAGCAAACTGCACAATGTTGGTGAAGTTGCTCATGAACTTCATCATGCCTTCCTTGCTGGTGAAGTCCACGCCGCCCTCGGGGATGGGCATCTCACCGATGCGGTAATCCTTCAGGTGGACCAGACGGATGCTGCCGGCATACTTCTTAATGAACTTAACAGGGTCCTGGCCGCCGCGGTGGATCCAATGGCTGTCCAGCTCAAAGCCCAGAGCAGGAGCATTTGCGCGGATGATGTCCAGCAGGAACTCGCCGTCGTAACGAACGAACTCTACGTGATGGTTGTGGTAGTACAGGTCAATGCCGTCTTCCTTCAGCTTCAGAGCATACTCATTTGCTTCCTTGGCGAAATCCACAGCCTTCTGGTAGTTGCCCATGCAGGTCATGGGCAGCATGCCGATGCGCAGCATATCGCAGTCCAGCTTACGGCAGTCCTCAACGATCTTCTTATAGTCGTCGGGATTGCACAGGAACTCGCCGGGCATACCGGGCAGCATGGGAGAGGTGGATGCGGTGCAGGAAGAGACATTCAGGCCCAGCTCATCGATAGCCTTGCGGAAACCTGCAACGTTCTCAGCGGTCATGGGGACCTGAGAGATCTCAACGCAGTGATAGCCGATATCAGCCAGCTTGCCCATGCTCTCGTATGCGTCAAAGTGAGGCATCTTAGCGGGGGCAATGGTGCTCATCTGAACACCGATCAAACCTTTGTTTGCCATGGTTCATTTCTCCTTCTATCTGTGTTTTGCGGTCACGGAGCAACGGGATGGCCAGCCTTGCTGCTTGCATGGATGGCATCGATCAGCCGGATGCTCATTTCCGCATCTCTTACATGGATGTAATCGTCAGTGTTATTCTCGATGGCGCGGTAGAACTTGTCGATCAGGATGCCATGAGAAGCACCAAAATAGAACTTGGCACCGGGCAGCTTCTCGTTCTCACACAGCTTGGTGCGCACACCATCTGCATCGATCCGGAACAGGGCATCATCCTCGATCAGGAAGGAAGCCTTTTCACAGGCAACCTTGATCTGGACACTCTCGTTGGCGTAATCACAGTTGGTGGCAAAGAACACACCGTTTGCGCCATTAGCGAAGTGCAGGCGGGCAGCTACGGTATCCTCGACCTCAATGCCGTAATCTGCCAGCTGATTCACCGAGCCATGGATGGCATCGATGTCGCCGCACAGATAATACAGCAGATCCAGCGTGTGGACACTCTGGTTGATCATGCAGCCGCCGCCAGCAGTTTTCAGCTGGCCGCGCCAGGGCTGTTCGTCATAGTAAGCCTTGCCGCGGAACCAGGGTACAAAGCCGCGGCAGCCGATGACCTTGCCATATTCGCCGCCATCGATGATCTTTTTCAGTTCAACGGTGGTGCGGTTCAGACGATTCTGCAGGCAGATGCCGATCTTGACCTCAGGGTGCGCAGCCTCAAATTCCACGAACTCCTTGGCCTGTGCGGTGTTCAGACCCACCGGCTTCTCGCAGAAGACATTCACACCGTGGGAAGCAAAGTACTCCGACACGGGCACATGCAGGTAATGCGGCAGGCAGAGATGTACCACATCGGGATGCTCCTTTTCCAGAAGCTCCTCATAGTCCGTATAGAACGGCACGGCCTTTGCTGCAGCAGGCAGCTTTTCCTGCACAGCGGGATTGTTATCGCACACGGCACACAGTTCGATTTCAGGATTTGCCACAATGATGGGCAGATGAACCTGAAAGATGGTGCCGCAGCCAATGATCGCAGCTCTTTTCATGGAAACGCAACTCCTTGTAAGCCTGGAACAGGCATTGCTTTTTTCAGGGATACTGATTACTCGCGGACGGGGAACTTGCCCTCAGCCTCGATCAGCTTGTTCAGCTCAGCAGCATACTCCTCGGGATCGCAGGGGTTGGAGACCTCGCGGCCGGTCCATGCAGACAGCTGGCTGCTGTTTGCCAGGTTGACACCGTTGATGCCGTCCTCGCCGGGAGCCAGCAGCGGGCTGCCGGTCAGGATGTGAGCAGCAAAGTTCTGCATAACAGTGGTGTGCTGGAAGCCCCAGCCATCGTTGTTCTCAAAGGTCTCTTCGGTGTACAGCTTGGAGCCTGCACCGTTGCCGCTGGTCAGCATGGCAACTTCCATCATGCTCATGTGCTCGTTCAGGTAATCCTCAGTGCAGGGGTTGCCTTCCTTGTCGATATAGTGGTAGACATGAGCGGTCTTGCTGTTGTCAACAACGATCTTGCCGCCGTCCAGGTCGATCTCCAGACGATCGGTGCCGATGGCATCGTGGGTGCAGGTGGTAAAGGTGCCGGTAGCGCCGTTAGCGAACTCGACCAGCATGGTCACGTCGTTCTCAACGCCGATGTCACGATGGCAGCCGTTGATGTTCTTGGAGAAGACCTTCACGGGGATACCGCAGATCCACTGCCACAGGTCGAGCTGATGGGGAGCCTGGTTGACCAGGACACCGCCGCCTTCGCCACCCCAGGTAGCACGCCATGCGCTCTGCTGGTAGTAGCTGTCAGGACGCCACCAGGAGTTGATCATCCACTGAGAGCGGCGGATCTCGCCCAGCTCACCGCTGGCAACGATCTCCTTGATCTTCTGGTACAGCTTGTTGGTACGCTGGTTGAACATGATGCCGAAGGAAACTTCGGGATGAGCCTTAGCGCAGGCGATCATCTTCTGAACATCCTTGCTGCGGACACCGGCGGGCTTCTCGCACAGAACGTTCATGCCATGCTCCATAGCGTAGATGGAGATCTCGTGGTGCAGGTAGTGAGGAACGGTGGTGATGATGGCATCAACAGTGCCGCTGGCGATCATATCCTTCCAATCCTTGAAGAAGGGCACATCGGGGTACTGCTCCTTGCACATCTTCTCCTTCTCGGGGGCGATATCACACAGAGCGCCCAGTGCGCAGTTGTCCGGGCACGGTGCGCAGACCATGCCGGGGAACGGAGCGGGAGCGTTGGTCAGGAAGCGAGCATAGCTGCCGCCCTGAGCACCGATGCCGATCAGGCCATAACGAATCTTTCCTTCAGTCTTTTCCATTTGAATCTTCTCCTTTTTTCTGTTACGTTAGAATTTTGCCAGAATATCGCACAGTGCGTGATACTGTGCGGCGTAACCTTCAGCACCGTTTTTGTACTTGTTCTCACGGATGATGTTCTTTGCATCCGTGGTCTCAAGGCTCTGCAGGCTGTCAAACAGCACCAGATGCGGCTCAAGGGTCAGGAAGCCGGTATAGCCCTCTTCCACAATGGCCTTGTGCAGCAGCTCAGGAATCTTTCCCTCGCCGGTACCGCAGAGCACATTCTCCTTGTCGGTAGAAACGGCATCCTTAATGTGGATATATACAATGTACGGACGGAGAGCATCCCAGCACTTGGCGGTATCCTCGCCGCACTGTACAAAGTTTGCAAAGTCGAATGCGGACTTGAAGTGTGCGCTGTTCAGCGTCTGCATCAGGTCAACACAGCGGGAAAGAACATCACCATAGATATCCTTCTCGTTTTCGTGCATCAGGATCACGTCGTGCTTCTCAGCAATGGCAATGAACTTGCGCAGCTTCTCGATGACAGCGTCACGATAGTCGGCAGGATCCTTGCCTTCCGGCATAAAGAAGCTGAACATGCGGATGTACTTGCAATTCAGGACCTTAGCGATCTCGCACAGCGTTTCCAACTGAGCACACTGCTTTTCAAAGCCCTCTTCATCATCGATCTTGACCTTGCCAATGGGACTGCCCAGGCTGGAAACGCCAACACCAGCGGCCTGCAGGCGGGGCAGCAGATCGGTCTTGACTTCCTCAACGGTAAAGTCAGCGATTCCCTTTTTATCTGCACTGCGCAGGCTGATGTACTGCATTCCAAGCTCACGGACTGTCTTGAGCTGCTCATCAAAAGAAGAGCTGATCTCGTCGGCAAAGCCGGAAATATAAATATCCTTCATAAAAATCTCCTTTTTTGTGTAGGATACAAGCCTTACTATAACTAATATATCACAATTGTTAAAAAAATGCCGCACAAATCTTTTTCGGTCTTTTTAGCACATCGTGCAACAGAATTTGTTGTTTTGTTGCATATCATAAAATAAGGTGCCTCAAACCAATCTTGTGGGGTGAAAAAGGGAGAAAAACTGTGCAAAATGTCCATCTTTGACTTCGATTTCTTGGCAGCAAAAAACAGAGCAGCAGGATTTACAATGTAAACGGCACAGGATTTACACACGACAAACATCGAACAAACTGATATATTAGGTCTTGGAGATCGGCTCCTTTGATTCTTAAGGGCCGTGGCAGACTTTTAAAAATCGAAAAGGCCTGTCCCCCATGGGCAGGTTTGAGTTGTTTTCAGACCAATCAAAGGAGTTCAAACCCATGTCCAAGACGAAGACTGAGACCCCTGTCCTGCGCAATTCCGCTGATATCCCCTGGGAGGAGAACCGCCTGTATCTGCCTGCGGATGAGACCGAGGAAGAGAACAAAGCTCTTTACGAACGCCTCAAGAAAGAGATCGCAGACGGCCACCCGGTGGATGAATATAACAATGAAGTGCTCTGCCGCCTGACCCCGCGTAATGCTGGTTGATGTAGATAGAACAAGCCAAATGCATCCGCTGGGAACAACTCCGCTTTCCGCAAGTCCGCCATCCCGTCTCACCCTCCTCAGTGAAGATAGAACGAAGCCATACATTTGGCCAGATCCTCTGGTCGTTCTGCAAAGTTTCCATAGCGCCAGCTGTTGAAAAAGCCCATATATGCCCCGATGAACGAGTTGCGGAAGTATCGGTTTTCACCCGGCAATGAAACGGGCCATGGCACAAATTGTCTTGCGTCCCCGAATTCGATATTGGAGATCAGAACAAGAATGATCTTCTCACTCAACGCATCGCTGAAAAAGCTGGTCAGATGGCAATCCATCAGGACACAAAGGTTCTTTCGCTCCGCATACGTCCAGCGGAACAGCGCAGTCAGGTTTTTTTCCAGGGTACTGTATGCAGGCAACTGCCCCGCAAGCAGGGTCATCTGCCGGTCGAGATAGTAATCCAGCACATCGTCCTTGGATTCAAAGCTGCGGTAAAAGGTGGTTCGGTCGAGGTCTGCCATGTGACACAGCTCTGTGACGGAGATCTTTTCCAGCGGCTTTTTCAGTAAAAGCTGAAACAGTGCTGTGCAAAATGCATCCTGATTTTTCTGCGCAACGGGGTTGATATGGTTCGTGTACATTGTGCGCTGTGTTCAGCTCCTTTCTCAAGACGATTGGCTTTATTGTACCATATTCTCTGGAAAAAGCAATTTGATTTCACTGAAAGCGTTTTTTCAAAAAGAAATCTTGACAGTTATTTTCTTTTATGCTAAACTATCTATCGTTACAAAACATTTGCTACTGTGGCTCAGTTGGTAGAGCAGTTCACTCGTAATGAACAGGCCGCCGGTTCAAGTCCGGCCAGTAGCTCCAAAATAAAAACTCCCGAGAATCAGCTTATGAGGCTGGTTTTCGGGAGTTTTTTTGTCCAGACATTTCTCTTTTCAGCTCAAATAAGTTTTGCCTGCCCTGCCAGATACAGCATCCCCACTGCCGCACCGCAAAGCGGCAGGAGCAGAAACAGTATCCGGGCAAACTGACCCAAAAGCGAGCCTGTGCTGGGGGCCTGTCCTCCACGCCCGAAGGCGGCTGAACAGAGCCTTCCGCTTACCTGCAGTGCGGATGCGCCGAACGTGCACAACGTTCCGGCCGCAAGGGATGCAGGGATACCGCAGACGCAGAGCAGCACAAATGCTGTCCGTGGGTTCAAATCCACAAGCAGCCTGGACGAAAGCAATCCGGAGCCTGTCCCATACAGCATCGCAAAAAGGAAGATGGGCAGCGGCCCCAGGGCGGAAAGCCCCAGGAACAGCACTGCCGTCAGTGCACCTGCCACAGTGAGAAATTCCGTTCGGAACAGGCGCACTGCCCCGGCGGCATCCTGCACAGAAAACAGGCTCTGCCAGCAGTTCAGGTAATAAGAAAGCGTTTCGGCATCGCCTGCCACGCAACGCGCTGCCGCCACACCCGCCAGAAAGGTCCCCAGAAGGTACGCCGCCGCCAGAAGGGCAATCCCCTCACTCGGCTTGCTGCGGCGTGCAGCGGCTCTCTCCGGTGTATTTCCGCGACTCTCAGAAAACGCCGCCGGGATGGATCGTCTTTCTTCCTGCGCTGTCTCAGGAAGAACTCCACGGTTCTTCTGTTTTAACGGCTCTTCCTGTGCTGTCGGCAGGATCGCTTCGGGCAGTGCCTTTTCCGCTGCGGCTTCCGGTGTTTCCTGATAGACCCACATACTTCCCTGTCCTCCTGTTTTTCTGCTGTAAATTCTCAATGCCGGTGCCGTTCTGTACGCAGGATACTGAACACCCCGCCCAGACAGCCAAAGACAAACACCAGTGCAAAGCGGGCCAGCTGCATTTCCGTTGGTTCAATGCCCTCCGAAAGGCCGAACCCCAGCAGAAGCAGAACAAACAGTCCGCCCTGTACAGCACCGCAGATAAGGCCTCTGCTGTGATAGAAAAACGCCATGAGCCAGCCGCTGCAAAAGCTCCCGGCACAGACAATGGCACTGACCATGGGCCAGGCAGTGCTCTGCGCAAGGCTCTGGTTTGCCATCAGGTAGGCCAGCCCGGCCATGCAGGCGGCGGTGAATATCCCACCAATGCCGAATGCGGCCAGTGCTTCCAGGATGGGTAGCTTCTTCTGTTCCAACATAAAAACCCGCCTCCCTGCACTACTGTATGCAGCGGGGCGGGTAAAAAAGACCTTGCTTTTAGAGATTACTTCTTTGCGTTGGCAGGAGCATTGTCCATGTTCAGCTTCTCAACAGAGCTGATCGCATTCTTGGTGAAGCGGATCTTCACACGGTCGGAACCGGTCTCCAGAACAAAGGTGTCCTCCTTGATGGCGACCACACGGCCAACAATACCGCCGATGGTCACGACCTGATCACCGATCTCCAGAGCTGCACGCATGGCAGCATCCTTCTTCTCCTGCTTCTTCTGGGGACGATAGATCATAAAGTAGAGCAGGACCAGCATCAGAGCCAGGGTGAAGAACAGGCTGATATAGCTTTCAGTGGTAGTAGTCAGAAATTGCATGGGACAAAGTCTCCTCTCAAAATTCAGATAAACTCATTATAACCGCTTCTGCTCCCTCTTGCAAGGGAAAAGCATGAAAAAGCTCAAATTCTTGTATCCAGCAGCTTGACATAACGGTCATGGAATGCGGTAAAGGTGCCTGCATCCAGTTCATCGCGGATGCGCTCCATCAGGTGGTTGTAGAACCACAGGTTGTGCATAACGGCCAGACGCATGCCCAGCAGCTCCTCTGCCTTGAACAGGTGGCGGATATAGGCACGGGAGTAGTTCCGGCAGGCCGGGCAGCCACAGGTGGGGTCAATGGGGCGCTCGTCCCGCTCATACTTTGCGTTTTTGATATTGATGATGCCGCCCCAGGTGTTCAGGTGTCCATGGCGGGCATTGCGGCTGGGCATGACGCAGTCAAACAGATCAACGCCGCGGGAAACAGCCTCAATCATGTTGCCGGGGGTACCGACACCCATCAGATAGCGGATCTTATCCTTGGGCATATAAGGCTCCACCTCACTGATCATCTCGTACATCACCTCAGCAGGCTCACCAACGGCCAGGCCGCCGATGGCGTAGCCGTCCAGCTCCAGCTCCGCGATCTGCTTCATGTGCTCTACACGCAGGTCAGCAAAGGTGCAGCCCTGATTGATGCCGAACAGCAGCTGGTCAGGGTTGGTGGCCTTGCCCTCCTGCTTCAGACGGGCCATCTCAGCCTTACAGCGCTTGAGCCAGCGGGTGGTGCGCTCACAGCTGGCTTTGGAGTACGCGTGCTGGGCAGGATTCTCCACACACTCATCAAAGGCCATTGCAATGGTGGAACCCAGGTTTGCCTGGATCTGCATACTCTCCTCAGGGCCCATAAAGATGCGGTGGCCGTCCAGATGGGAAGCAAAGGTCACGCCTTCTTCCGTGATCTTGCGCAGTTTGGAAAGGCTGAACACCTGGAATCCGCCGCTGTCGGTCAGGATGGGGCCGTTCCAGTGGGTAAACTTGTGCAGGCCGCCCATATCGGCTACCAGCTGATCACCGGGGCGCAGATGCAGGTGGTAGGTGTTGCAGAGCATTACCTGGGTGCCGATCCGCTGCAGATCCTGCGCGGACAGGCCGCCCTTGATGGCACCGGCGGTGGCAACATTCTGGAAGGCAGGGGTCTGCACCGTGCCGTGCACGGTCTTGAACTCACCCCGCCGGGCGTTGTGCTCCTGCTTGAGCAGCTTAAAAGTGGTCAAAGAAGGCATAAGTTTTTCCTTTCTGTGTACGGAAAACAGCCGTACAGCCTTGTGCCGCCGGGCAGGCGGCAGGTTCAGAAGTGGTGGATGCCGAGCTGCCGAAACGGTTCCGGCAGTGTTTTGGGCTTTTGGGAGAGCGGGTGCTGAGGGATCACAGGATCAGCATCGCATCGCCGAAGGAAAAGAAGCGGTACTTTTCCTCTACGGCAACTTTATAGGCAGCCATGGTTTTTTCATAGCCGTAGAGGGCAGAAACCAACATGATGAGGGTGCTTTCCGGCAGGTGGAAGTTGGTGATCAGGCCATCGATGCAGTTGAACTTGACACCCGGGTAGAGAAAAATAGAGGTATTGCCGCTGCAGGCCTTAATCTCGCCATATTTTGCAGCGGCGGCTTCCAGCGTGCGGCAGCTGGTGGTGCCAACGGCGATCACACGGTGCCCGGCGGCCTTGGTTTCCCGGATGCGCTGAGCAGTCTCCTCGCTGATGGAATACCACTCACTGTGCATCTTGTGATCCGTGATCTCGTCCTCCTGCACGGGGCGGAAGGTTCCCAGACCCACATGCAGGGTAACCTCGGCAATGCCAACACCCTTGGAACGGATGGTATCCATCAGCTCCGGGGTGAAGTGCAGGCCTGCCGTGGGTGCGGCAGCGCTGCCCAGCTCCTTGGCATAGACCGTCTGATACTGGCTCTGATCTTCCAACTGCTTGGTGATGTAGGGTGGCAATGGCATCTTGCCAAATTCATCCAGTTTTTCATAAAGGGTCTCGGTGTCATAATAGAATGTAACAAACTTGTTGCCATCCTCCAGCGTTTCGTCCACCACAGCGGTCAGGGAGCCGTCACCAAAACTGACCTTGGTGCCGGGCTGCATCCGCTTGCCGGGCTTTGCCAGGCACTCCCACTGATCTCCCTTGACCTGCCGCAGAAGCAGCAGCTCACACACAGCACCGGTGGGCTGTTTGACACCCACGATGCGGGCGGGCAGCACCTTGGAGTTGTTGACCACCAGCAGGTCACCCGGCTCAAGATATTCCGGCAGATCGCGGAAGATCCGGTGCTGGATGCTGTCGTCCTTCTGGCTCAGAACCATGAGCCGGGCCGAGTCTCTGGGGTCTGCAGGCTCCTGTGCAATGAGTTCTTTGGGTAAATCGTACCAAAAATCTTTTTTTAACATGCTTTGCATTTGCCTTTCCGATGATTGACACGAGTGCCGCATCAATGTTATCATAAAATCTGTATAAACAGTATCTATTATATTGCAAGGTCGGCTGGTTTGCAAGCCGTGTTCGATGTAAATTTGCTTTTATTGAAAGGAAAGGTGCTGGAAATGGAAAAACAGTATAAAGTTGGTATCGTTGGTGCAACGGGTATGGTGGGGCAGCGTTTTGTGACCCTGCTTGAGAATCATCCCTGGTTCAAGCTGACCACGCTGGCCGCGTCCGGCCGCAGCGCAGGCAAGACCTATGAGGATGCCGTTGGCAGCCGCTGGGCAATGACCACCCCAATGCCCGAGAGCGTCAAGAAGATGGTCGTGCTGGATGCCGCCAAGGTGGAAGAGGTCGCTTCTCAGGTCGATTTCATCTTCTGCGCAGTCAATATGCCCAAGGCTGAGATCAAGGCACTGGAAGAGGCTTACGCAAAGGCCGAGTGCCCTGTGGTCTCCAACAACAGCGCAAACCGCTTTACCCCGGATGTTCCCATGGTCGTGCCTGAGATCAACGCGGACCACATTGAGATCATCCCTGCCCAGCGCAAGCGTCTGGGTACCAAACGCGGCTTCATCGCGGTCAAGTCCAACTGCAGCCTGCAAAGCTATGTGCCTGCCCTGCATCCTCTGATGAAGGAGTTTGGTGTCAACAAGGCTCTGGTCTGCACCTATCAGGCCATTTCCGGTGCAGGCAAGACCTTTGACCGGATGCCCGAGATCGTAGATAACGTCATCCCCTACATCGGCGGTGAGGAAGAGAAGAGCGAGCGCGAGCCGCTGAAGCTGTGGGGCCACATCGAGGGCGATCAGATCGTCAACGCCGAGAAGCCCACGATCACCGCACAGTGCTTCCGTGTTCCCGTTTCTGACGGTCACACCGCTGCCGTGTTTGTAAGCTTTGACAAAAAGCCCACCCAGGAGCAGATGCTCGAGGCCTGGGCTAACTTCCGCGGCCCTGCACAGGAGCTGAACCTGCCCAGCGCACCCAAGCAGTTCCTGCACTACTTCACTGAGCCCGATCGTCCTCAGCCCAAGCTGGATCGCAACACAGAGAACGGCATGGCTGTCTGCATCGGCCGCCTGCGCGAGGACACCCTGTTTGACTACAAGTTCGCCTGCATGAGCCACAACACCCTGCGCGGCGCTGCAGGCGGTGCCGTGCTGCTGGCCGAGCTGCTGGCTGCAAAGGGCTATTTTGACTGAACAACACGTTCCTGACGGAGCGTACAAAGGAGTTTTATACTATGAAGAATCCTGTCTTTACCGGCGCGGCGGTGGCGATCATCACCCCCATGTACGAAGATGGCAGCATCAACTTTGATGAGCTGGGCCGCATCATTGAAGATCAGATCGCACGGGGCACCGATGCGATTGTGATCTGCGGAACTACCGGCGAATGCTCTACCATGACCGATGAGGAGCAGCTGGCCGCCATCAAGTTTACGGTCGAGACGGTCAACCACCGGGTGCCTGTTATTGCGGGTGCTGGTTCCAATGATACCGATCACGGCTGTGCACTGGCAGCAAAGTCTGCTGCCTGCGGTGCCGATGCCCTGCTGCTGGTGACCCCCTATTACAACAAGACCACGCAGGCAGGTCTGGTGGCTCACTTTACCGCTATGGCCGAGGCGGGCGGCATCCCTGTTATCCTGTATAATGTGCCTTCCCGTACCGGCCTGAACATCACCCCCGAGACAGCGCTGGAGCTGAGCCGGAATCCGCTCATCAACGGCATCAAGGAGGCCTCGGGCAACATCTCTCAGGTGGCCAAGATCGCTCAGCTGTGCGGCGACGAGCTGAACATCTACTCTGGCAACGATGATCAGGTGGTCCCCCTGCTGTCTCTGGGTGGCAAGGGTGTCATCAGTGTAGTCTCCAATGTCAAGCCTGAGCTGGTGCACAACTGCTGCAAGGCATGGTTTGAGGGCGACACCAAAACTGCCTGCAAGCTGCAGCTGGAGATCCTGCCCTTGGCGGATGCACTCTTCTGCGAAGTAAATCCCATCCCTGTCAAGTACGCCATGAATGTGCTGGGCTGGGAGGCCGGTCCCTGCCGTCTGCCGCTGGTCGAGCCCAGTGATGCCCACAAGGAGAAGATCGAGCAGGCACTGGAGGCCGAAGGTCTGATTCAGGAATAAACGAAACAACGCACAATGCCCGGTGGAAATGGTTTCTCCCGGGCATTTGCCGTTACAACAGAAAACGAGGAAACAAAAATGACGGATATTATCATTCAGGGCATTGGCGGCCGGATGGGCCACGCCCTCTGCGAGATGATTGCAAACCGGAGTGACTGCCGCGTGGTCGCCGGGATCGACCAGCAGGACGGTGAGCAGAACGGCATCCCCGTATACGACAGTCTGGATAAGCTGGACGGCAAGGGCGATGTCATCATTGATTTCAGCGCTCCTGCTGCTGTGGAAAAGGCACTGACCTATTGCGAAGCACACAAGATGCCCATCGTGGTCTGCACCACCGGCCTTTCCGAAGAGCTGCAGCTGAAGGTGGTGCAGCTGTCCCGCATTGTGCCCGTGTTCAAGAGCGCCAACATGTCCATCGGCATCAACCTGCTGTCGGAGCTGTGCAAGCGTGCATCGGCCATTCTGGGTGCAGACTATGATGTGGAGATCGTGGAGCAGCACCACCACAACAAGCTGGATGCCCCAAGCGGCACTGCCCTGATGCTGGCCGATGCCATCAACGAAGAGAACAACGGCGCATATCATTATGTGTACGACCGTTCCTCTGTGCGCCAGAAGCGCGACCCCAAGGAGATCGGCATCAGCTCCGTGCGCGGAGGCAGCATCGTGGGCGACCACGAGGTGCTGTTCTGCGGTCCGGACGAGGTCATCACCCTCAAGCATACTGCATATTCCCGCAGTGTTTTTGCAAATGGCGCAATAAATGCTGCTGTCTATCTTGCAAAAAAGGAGCCGGGCCTGTACAATATGGGTAACATGATCGCAGAGCTGTAAGGTCTCTGCGTCTTCCACCATTTTGAGCGGCAGGAGGGCTGACGGAATGGAACAGGCAAGACACGCTGCATCCACGAAACGACATTCGCGGCACGAACTGCAGAACCGGCGAAAACGAAAACCCGTTTTTCTGAGGATGATGGGCGTGCTGCTGGTGGCTGGTGCGGCATTGGCCTGCTTTGGCTTCTGGCGCTTCCAGACTCCCGGCATCGTGCTTGGCCCCTTTGAGGACGAGCCTTCGACCGCTGAAAGCGTTCCCCCGCCCGAACCGGAACCGCAGCCTGTTACAACCACACTGCGTTTTTCGGCCACCGGGGACAATCTGATCCATGCTCCCATCTACAAACAGGCAGCCCGCCGGGCAGCGGAAGGCCAGCGATATAATTTTGACTACTGCTACGAGCACCTGCTGGGTTTTTATGCCGCGCAGGATGTAAACTGGATCAACCAGGAAACGCTCTGCAGCAAGGAACTGGAGCCTTCCACCTATCCCTGCTTTTCTACCCCCGGTGAATGCGCAGAGGCTCTTTACCGGGCAGGCATCCGGGTGTTCAGTCTTTCCAACAACCACACCTATGATAAAGGTGCCAAAGGTATTGCAGCAACGCTGCGGTTCTGGGACGAGATGCCGGAAGATGTGGTCACGACCGGCCTGTGGTACGGAGAGAGCGATTATAGTACCATCCCCCTGCAGACAGTAAACGGTGTGACGATTGCCTACCTCTCCTACACCGACCACACCAATGGCATCCCGCAGAGCAGTGCAATGACGGCCAATGTCATCTACACCAGCCAGCGGGATGTGATGGAACAGCAGGTGCGCGGGGCGCGTGAGCTGGCCGATTTCGTGGTGGTGGGAGTTCACTGGGGCGTGGAGGACAGTCACAAAATCACCCAGACCCAGCGGGACCTCGCCCAGCAGCTTTCCGACTGGGGTGCAGATGTTATTCTGGGCACGCACCCTCATGTGGTGCAGGATGCCGAGTGGAAAACCTCTATGGATGGCCGCCAGACCTTTGTAGCCTATTCCCTGGGAAATTTCCTCAGCACCCAGAGCAAACCGGATCAACTCATCGGCGCCATCCTGACACTGGAGCTGAACAAGACGACGGACCCGGATGGCAGCGTTCACTGCGCTGTCGCTTCCCCGCAATTGCATCCCACCGTGACCCACTATGATGCCGGTAAATCCAACGTCCGCACCTACCTCTTCCGGGATTACACGTCGGAGTTGGCGCAGGCGCACGGTGTCCGGGCCGCCTACCCCAGCTTTGGGATAGAGTACATTCAGAACGTATTACAGACCAACATCAACAGCGCGTTTTTGGCGCTCGCCTGAATTTGCAGCCCTTTGGGGCAGATTGGAGTGTTCATTATGTATGGTGTTTCCAAAATCAACATTGAGCCCAGCCTGATGATGATCAGTGTGCAGGATGTGGAGTTCAAGGGCAACAGCCTGGCCCGCTACCTGCAGATCTTTGCCGATACCGGCGTTGTGGTGGATATGATCAGTCAGAGCGCCCCTCACGGTACCAACATTGATTTCAGCTTTACCGCATCTGCCAGCGATCTGACACTGGTGATGAAGGCCATCTCTGCTGCCAATCTTGACAAGGATGCCAAGGCTTCCCCGCTGATCAGCGTTGGTTACTCCAAGCTGAACCTCTTTGGTGAGGACATGGTCACCAGCTGCGGTGTAGCTGCCCGGGCCCTGAACGCATTGGCCATGGCTGACATCGAGGTTCTGCTTATCACCACCAGCGATCTGGATATTTCTCTGCTGGTGCGCAGTGAGAACGAGGACTCCGCTTACGATGTGCTGAAGAAGGCCTTTGAGCTGTAAGCTGCCCTTTTCTATAAACATTACACAAACGTAAAAAGCCCGGCGGCATCCAAAAATTGGATGCCGCCGGGCTTTTATCATACGCTGGTTCTAAAAGATTACAGGGTCACTTTGTGGTAGATCTTCTTGCCCTTCTTGATGACGATACCGTTCTTCAGCTGATCAGCGGTAAAGCTGACAGTGGGAGCAGCCACCTTTTCACCATCCACCAGGACACCGCCCTGCACGACCAGGCGGCGGGCCTCGCCGTTGGAAGTAGCCAGACCGGCCTTGACCATGAGGGTCAGGATGCCGATGGAGCCGTCGGTCAGATCCGCTTCGGTCAGCTGAGTGGAGGGCATGTGCTCAGTGTCGGCAGCACCGCTGAACAGGGCACGGGCAGCGTTCTGGGCCTTCTCAGCCTCTTCCTCACCGTGCACCATCTTGGTCAGCTCGTAAGCCAGGATCTCCTTGGCCTCGTTCAGGCGCTGGTCCTTCCAGGTGCTCATCTCATCGATCTGCTCCAGCGGGAGGAAGGTCAGCATCCGGATGCACTTCATCACATCAGCATCGCCGACATTGCGCCAGTACTGGTAGAACTCAAAGGGACTGGTCTTATTGGGGTCGAGCCAGACCGCATTGCCTGCAGTCTTGCCCATTTTCTTGCCCTGAGAATCAGTCAGCAGAGTGATGGTCATCGCGTAGGCATCCTTGCCCAGCTTGCGGCGGATCAGCTCAGTGCCGCCCAGCATATTGCTCCACTGGTCATCGCCGCCGAACTGCATATTACAGCCGTAGTGCTGGAACATGTAGTAGAAGTCGTAGCTCTGCATGATCATGTAGTTGAACTCGAGGAAGGACAGGCCCTTCTCCATGCGCTGCTCATAGCACTTGGCGCGGAGCATGTTGTTTACGGAGAAGCAGGCACCCACATCACGCAGCAGCTCAACATAATTCAGGTTCAGCAGCCAGTCGGCATTGTTCAGCATCAGAGCCTTGCCCTCAGAGAAATCGATGAACTTCTCCATCTGCTTCTTGAAGCAGGCTGCATTGTGAGCAATGTCCTCCTTGGTCAGCATTTTGCGCATATCGGTACGGCCAGAGGGGTCGCCGATCATGGTGGTGCCGCCGCCGATCAGGGCGATGGGCTTGTTGCCGGCCATCTGCAGGCGCTTCATCAGGGTCAGGGCCATAAAGTGGCCTGCGGTCAGGCTGTCCGCGGTGCAGTCAAAGCCAATATAGAAGGTGGCCTTGCCGTTGTTGATGAGGTCAATGATCTCATTGTCGGTGATCTGGGCCACCAGACCGCGTGCCTGCAGTTCTTCGTAAAGAGTCATGGGATTATCCTCCTGTTTTGTCGGGCAGAGGACAAAAGAAAACGCCCCCTGCCAAAAATGAATTTGGCAGAGGGCGAGAAAATCGCGGTACCACCTCTGTTTGCCGCCCCCTCACAGAAACGGCCTCACGAGTGCGCCCCACAGAGATGGGATACACTCCTGCGTTTGTAACGCTCGCACGCGGCACAGCCTACTAGCCAAAGCATTCAGCCTGCAACTCCGGGAGGTATTTTCCCTGCTGTTCTGCACACCCCTTGCACCAACCGGGGTCTCTCTGGGCAGACACTGACAAGGTACTTGTTCCCTTCAACGTCTTTCAACAAGAAACAGTTTAGCACAAATCAGCAGGGTTGTCAATCACTGGTTTCATGCTCGGCCAGTCCCAGCATCTCTCTGGCATTGGCACGGGAAAGCTCCGTGACATGGTCACCGGAAATAATATGCGCCAGCGCGTCCACCCTGCCTTCGGTATCCAGCGGGTGGATCTCGGTATAGGTTCGCTCATTCGTGATATTCTTCTGGATGAGCAGATGGCAGTCGGCCAGTGCAGCGATCTGCGCTGTGTGGGTGATGCAGAGGATCTGGTGATCTTTTGCGCTCTGTTTGAGCACCTCACCGATGCGGCTGGCTGCCTTGCCGGACACACCGCTGTCGATCTCATCGTAGATGACCGTAGGCACTGCGTCCTTATCGGCCATGGCATTTTTGATTGCCAGCGTGATACGGCTCAGTTCACCGCCGGAAGCAATTTTTGCCAGCGGCTTGGGATCCTCACCGGGGTTTGTGGAAATATAAAACTCCACGCTGTCCTGGCCATGGCTGGCCAGCGGGCCGCGGGTATGGCGCAGGGTCATGCGGACACCAGGCATGTTCAAAAAATCCAGTGTGCCGGAGATGCGCCTGTTCAGCTCCTCAAAGGCTTTCAGGCGGGTCTGGGTCAGCACCTCGGCCTTATCCCGGGCCAGTACATAGAGCCGATGCTTTTCAGCCTGCAGATGCTCTGTCCGCTCCTGAGAGAACTGGATGCGGTCCAGCTCTTCCCTTGCCTGCTGTCCAAATGCGATGATATCTTCCACAGTATCACCGTATTTTCGCTTGAGCTTGTAGATCAGATCCATCCGCTGTTCGATCTCATCCAGCTCTGCATCATTCGTCTCGTAGCCCTCCAGCCGCCCGATCAGGTCAGCAGAAAGGTCTTTTGCGGTGTAATAAAGATCCAGCAGCTGTCCGGAGGCAGCAGAAAGGCCGCTGTCCAGTTGGGCGGCTCCATCGATCGCATTGGATGCTTCCCCCAGAAGATCAACGGCACCCGGAGCATCATCTCCGCCCGAAAGCAGCGCATAGCTCTGGGAGATGCGCTCCCGGATGGTGGAGGCATTCGCCAGCACCTTACGGCGGGCCGCCAGCGTCTCCTCTTCGCCTGCGGTCAGGCTGGCATCCTCGATCTCCTGTACCTGATAACTCAGCAGATCAATCTTTCGCTGTTTTTCACCCTCATCGGTGATGATGGCATCCAGCTCCTTTTTGACCTTGATAAGCTCCCGGTAAACAGCATAATACTCCTGATATACCGCCCCGTTCTGGGCGTAGGCATCCAGAATACCCTCATGGCGGGCCGGGTTCAACAGGCCTACGGAATCGTGCTGGCCGTTGATGTTGATGAGCCCACCGCACAGTTCCCGAAGAATGGCTGCTGTGGCAGGCATTCCGTTGATGCGGCAGGTGCTCTTGCCCTCGGCAGTGATCTCACGGCTCAGGGTCAGCGCTTCTGAGCGCTCATATCCTGCCTCTTCCAGGCTGTCCAGCACTGCAGGCGGAACATCATCAAATGCCGCCCGGATGACTGCTTTTGCAGCCCCCGTGCGCACCAGATCCTTGGAGGTGCGGTTGCCCAGAATGGCATTGATGGAGTCGATCAGGATAGATTTGCCCGCACCGGTCTCGCCGGTAAGGACATTCAGGCCCTTCTCAAAATGCACGTTGGCCTTCTGGATGACTGCAACATTTTCAATTTGCAGACTGCTCAACATGTTCGTTCTCTCCTGCCTTTATTTCTGCCCGATGTAATGCCCAAGCTCGGTGCAAATGGTCTTTGCGTCCCGCTCTGAGCGGGCCACGATCAGGAAGGTATCGTCACCAGAAAGGGTGCCGACCACATTTTTCCACTTGAGTGCGTCAAACACCTCGCAGGCCGCATTGGCCATGCCAGAGTAGCACTTGACCAGCACTACATGGCCCGCAAAGTCTACTCCCAAAACCGATTCATGGAAGATGGTCTCAAACCGGGCCTGCATCTTGGGGTTCAGTACCTCGCTGTGGCCGGAAACATAGCGGTAGCCGGTGGTGGTGGCAGCTTTGACAAGGTTCATCTCCCGGATATCGCGGGAGATGGTCGCCTGTGTGGCATCAAAACCCTCCTTGCTCAGGTACTCCAACAGAGTCTCCTGCCGGCTGATGGGATTCTCCTGGATCAGACGCAGGATGGCCTGCTGCCGCTTCTGCTTGCTCTTGTTATCCCCTCGGCTGGTGCGTCCCATGTGATCTTCTCCCTTCGTTGTGTTTGTGTCATCGTCTGCCACGCAGTTTCTGGTCAATGGCCTGGAACTGGTCGGCTTTGCTGAAGGTGATGAGCTGCACGACCTGGTCAGACAGCCGCACCTCCGCGGTGGCTCCGGCTTTTACGGAATAGCCCGCATCCCCATCACAACTGATAAAAACTTCTTCATCTGCCACCTGGCCCACACAGAGGTTGATCTTGCGCTCCTGCGCAAAAACCATGGCCGGGCTGGCAAGACTGTGGGGGCAGATGGGTGTGACAACGATGCCCTTGGTCTGAGAATCAAGGATCGGCCCGCCTGCCGCCAGAGAATAAGCGGTGGAGCCGGTGGGCGTTGCCACAATGACACCATCGCCCCGGTAATGCTCCACCAGGATATCGTCACAATAGATGCTGAAATCCACTGCCTGCTGCAGGCGGCCCTTGGTCATAACCACATCATTCAGGGCATGGCCCTCCCAGCTGTCATCTCCCAGCACACGGACATAGAGCAACATCCGGTTATCCAGAAAATATTCACCCCGGGCTACAGCGGAGAGTTTGGCTTCCATTTCATCGACCTCACAGGTGGCCAGAAAGCCGCACCGGCCCAGATTGATGCCAAGAATGGGCTTTCGGTATACCAGTGAGAGATTCGCCTCGTGCAGGATAGTGCCATCTCCTCCGATGGTCAGGATGACATCCGTCCGCTCCAGGCATTCCTTCTGGGCCAGATACTCCACGCCCATGGTCATGCACTCAGCCTGCAGGCCGTCCTGCATCAGCACCTGTGCCCCATGGGTCAACAGGATCTGCGCCGCCCGCTGGGAAATGCCGTAGGCCATAGCCTTGCCGGGGTTTGGGGAAATGTAGACGGTCATCGTCCGCGCCCTCCCTGATTTTATGGATTATGGTTCAGCGGTCCAGCGTAGAATGGCTGGATGCCACCACCTGTTCAGCAACCGAATCATCCAGTGCACCGGGTTCATCACTCTTCTGAACGAACATCAGATACTCAATGTTTCCCTCAGGGCCCTTGACGGGGCTGAAATCCAGTCCGCAGACCTTGAAGCCGTTGGCAGCAGCATAGCCCATGGCATTGTGCAGCACCTCGCGGTGGGTGGCAGGGTCACGGACAACGCCGTTCTTGCCCACCTTTTCGCGGCCAGCCTCAAACTGGGGCTTGACCAGGCAGACACCCATAGCGTCCGGGGTCGTGATGGCCTGCGCCACCGGGAAGATATGATGCAGCGAGATAAAAGAGACATCTACGCTGAAAAACTCGATTGGCTCTGCCAGCTGGTCAAGGGTCACGTTGCGGATGTTTGTGCGCTCCATATTGACCACCCGCTCATCGGTGCGCAGACTCCATGCCAGCTGACCGTAGCCCACATCCACTGCGTAGACCTTGACTGCACCATTTTGCAGCATACAGTCGGTAAAGCCGCCGGTGGATGCGCCAATGTCCATGCAGACTTTGCCCTTGGGGGTCAGCGGAAAACACTGCATCGCCTTTTCCAGTTTCAGGCCGCCGCGGCTGACATAACCGATATCATGGCCGCGCACCTCCACCTTGGCATCCTCTTTGACCATCTCACCGGCTTTGTCTACCTTCTGTTCGTTGACAAAGACCACGCCGGACATGATCATCGCCTTGGCGCGCTCACGGCTCTGGATCAGACCATGCTGAACCAAATATTGATCCAAACGAATCTTCAAGATTCTGCTCCTTTCCATGTACGGATGGCCTGTGCCAGATGTTCTGCATCCAGGCCGGTGCTCTGCTTGATCTGCGGAACCGTCGCATGGGGCAGACGCACATCCTCCACACCACGGTGGATATAAGCACCCTGCCAGCCTGCTTTCCGCAGAGCCGTTTCCAGATGCTCACCGATGCCGCCGCAGGCTACGCATTCCTCTGCGAACAAAACAACGTCATATCTTGAAATTTCAGAAACAAGCTCGGGTGTAAAGGGATATAACTTTACAAGCTTATAAACATCACAGGGAACATTTTCTTTGCCCAGAAGCTTCGCCGCAGTCAGCGCATCCTCGACTTCGTCGGCGTAACTGACCATTACAGCCTTGGCATCAGGGGCGGTATAGAGCCGGTCATATTCTCTGCCGGAACAGCCAAACTGCGCCAGTGCTGCGCTCTCACCACCGCGGGGATACCGGATTGCCCGGGGGCCATGCATCTCATCACTGAGCAAGATGGGCAGCCAGTACCGCAGCTCGGCATAGTTGGAGGGCGAATAGACCGGGATCCCCACCTGACTGAGGAAGGCCGGGTCAAAGATTCCCTGATGGGTCTCGCCGTCTGCCGGAACAAAACCGGCGCGGTCGACGGCAAGGACAACGTTCTCCTTCAGCAGGTTCACATCATGGATGATCTGGTCATAGGAACGCTGCAGGAAGGTGGAGTAGATGCAGACCACCGGCAGCATTCCTTGGCTGGCAAGGCCCGCTGCAAAGGTCACGGCATGCTGCTCTGCCATACCCACATCAAAGAAACGCTTGGGGTGGGTGTGTGCAAAGAACTGCAGGCCCGTACCATACTTCATTGCGGCCGTGATGGCACAGATCTTCTGGTTTTCTGCACCCTCCTTGTTCAGAACATTGCCGAACACCGTCGAGAAAGACTCCTTTGGAGCCACCTCAGGGTCTGGGATGCTGTTGACTAGATCAAAGGTCGAAACACCGTGGAAGTTACCGGGGTTGCTCTCAGCCGGGGCATAGCCCTTGCCTTTCTTGGTCACGACATGCAGGAAATGGGGGCCGGGCTGCCTGTGGATATCGCGCAGGATTCCTTCAAGTTCCGGCTCATTGTTACCATCAAAAGGACCATAATAGTGGAAGCCCATATCCTCAAACATGGTTGAGTGGTACATTGCCCTGCGCACCATGGCCTTGCTGTTCTGGATCGCAGATTTCAGCGGCGGTCCGATGACAGGCACGCTATCCAGAAAGGAACGCACATTTTCCTTGGCATCGTAATAGCGGCTGGTGGTGCGCAGATGGCTCAGGTAGCGGGACAACGCGCCCACATTCTTGGAAATGGACATCTTGTTGTCGTTCAGGATGACCAGCAGATTGTCCAGCCCGCCGATATTGTTCATCCCCTCGTAGACCATACCGCCGGTAAAGGCACCATCGCCAATGAGGGCAACCACCTGTCCCGGCTCGCCCCGCAGCTTTTTGGCCCAGGCAATGCCCACAGCCAGCGAGAGCGCGGTGTTGCCGTGACCGGCAATAAAAGCATCATGCTCACTTTCGTTGGGGTTCGGGAAACCGGAAATGCCATCCAGCTGCCGCAGCTTGGCAAAGCCCTCGCGGCGGCCGGTCAGCAGCTTGTGGGTATAGCACTGATGGCCTACATCAAACACGATCTCATCCGTGGGGGTGGTCAGCACCCGGTGCAGAGCCACCGTCAGCTCCACAGCACCCAGATTGGATGCCAAATGGCCGCCGGTCTTTGATACGTTATCCAGAAGAAATTCACGGATTTCTGCGCAAAGCTGCACGGTCTGCTGACTGGACAGCTTTTTCAGATCGCTGGGCTGAGAGATTTTCTCCAGCAAAGGCGAATTCATAGATTCACGTCCTTCTCACGTTTTGAAATGGGGCGCTCAGAGGCCCATAGGATAAAGGAAGCCGACCAGTATACCCAGTGCAAAACCGGCCATAACCTGCAGCGGAGTGTGACCGACCATCTCTTTCAGGTGCATATTCTGCAGGAAGGGATTGTTTTTCTCGGTCACTTCGATCCACTGCTCCAGCATCTTGTTCAGCACCTTGGCCTGCTCGCCGGTCTCGCGGCGTACACCCATAGCATCGTGCATGGTGATGATGGCAACAACTGCGGCCACCGCAAAGATAGCCGAATGGATGCCCTCGCTGCGTGCCGTAGCAATGACCATGGCCGTTACCGTGGCGCTGTGGGCACTGGGCATACCGCCATCGCCCCACATCCGCTCCAGCTGGAACCTGCCCAGCAGGACAAAGTTGATGATGGTCTTGAGCACCTGCGCCACAAACCAGGACAACAGGGATACTGTAAGGATCTCATTGAACGTCAGGACGCTATGGATAAATTGCATGGTAGTTCCACCTTCTTATTTTTTCGGATCAGCTGCGGCGCACCAGCAGCTCTTTTGCCAGCTGCTCCAGGAAAGCGGCCTTTTCGCCAAATTCCGCGTGCAGGGAGGCGCAGGTCTCGTTGTTCAGTTTTTTTGCCAGCTCCATGGCACCCTCGGCCCCATACAAGGTCACAAAGGTGGTCTTGCCGTTCTCACTGTCGCTGCCAATGGGTTTGCCCAGCTGTTCGGCGGTGCTGGTCACATCCAGCACATCATCCACAATCTGGAACACCAGACCAATACCGAAGGCATAGTCCTCCAGCTCCTTGCACTGGGTCTCATTGGCCTGAGCAGCGGCAGCACCCATCTGAACAGCAGCATTGATGAGCGCACCGGTCTTGTTCCGGTGGATCAACCGCAGCTGCTCCTCGGTGGCAGCCAGTGCCTCACATTTCAGGTCAAGCTCCTGCCCGTAAACCATGCCATGGCTGCCCGCACCAGCGCCCAAGGCCCTTGCGGCCCGCACACTGACAATGGGCGAAGCCGGCGCATTTGCGACCACGTTGAACGCCTCGGTCAGCAGTACATCGCCGGCCAGCATGGCAGTGGATTCACCAAAGGCCTTGTGGCAGCTGGGCTTGCCCCGGCGCAGGTCATCGTTGTCCATGCAGGGCAGGTCATCATGGATCAAAGAATAGCAGTGTAGCATCTCGACCGCCGCCGCAAACTGCTCGGCTGCTTCAGCGCTGCCGTTGAGCATATCGCACACGGCCAGAACCAGCACCGCGCGGATGCGTTTGCCGCCGCCCAGCAGGCTGTAACGGGCAGCCCGGCAGACCTCAGATTCCTCGGGCAAAAAAATCTCGCAGGCCTTTTCCAGTGCCTGATTTGCCCGGGCAAGATACTCTTGATACTGCTTCGCGTAATCCATGAAACTTCCTCCTTAATGTGCGGCATCCGGCCGGGGGGCCCGCTGTGCGTCGATCTCATCCAGCTGCAGCGTGGCCTTTTCCAGCGTACCGTTACAATAATCCATCAGGGATGCGGCTTCGGCATAGAGTTTGACCGATTCCGCCAGCGTTGTTTCCGGCTGCTGCATCTGTTCAAGGATGGCTTCCAGCCGGGTCATTCCATCCTCAAAGCTTTTGGGTGCTCTCATCCAGTTCCTCCACTGTGTTGACCGTGCAGGTCACGCGGTGTTCCGTGCCCCGGAGTTTACAGGTCTGCCCGGGCCGGAGTGCATCCGGCGTGCAGATCCTCCCCCTATTGTCCTGCACCATGGCATAGCCGCGGGCCAGCACACCGTAGGGGTTCAGGGATGCGGCAAGTGCTGCCGTATGCTTCAGACGCAGCTCTCCAGCCTGCAGCTTACCTCTGGCGGCAGTTTGCAGCCGCCCGGCCAGAGTATCCAGGCGGGCAGCACGCTCCTCCAGCGCTGCCTGTACACCAGCACGGGAAAGCAGCTGTTCGGTCTGTTCCAGCCTATTATAACATAAACTCAGCTTAAATTGGATACAATTGTGAATATTTTCTTCCAAAGTGCATAATTTCCGTCCTTGTTCGGCACGGTCAGGCACAGCAAGCTCTGCCGCCGCTGAGGGCGTGGGCGCGCGCTGATCTGCCACAAAATCCAGGATCGTAAAATCGATCTCGTGACCAATGGCGCTGATGAGGGGCGTTTTGCAGCGGTAAGCTGCCCGGGCAATGACCTCGGCGTTAAACACCCACAGGTCCTCCCGGCTTCCGCCGCCGCGCGCTACAATGATCTCGTCCACCCGCCCGCTTTTGTCCAGCCGGGTAATGGCATCGGCGATCTCCTCTGCCGCTTCAAAGCCCTGCACATTCACAGGAGCCAGCAGCAGACGCACTGCGGGCCAGCGCCGACCGATAACATTGCGGATATCCTGCAGTGCAGCACCAGTCTTGCTGGTAACAAGGCCGATACACTGCGGGAACCGGGGCAGCGGCTTTTTGTGCTCCGGAGCAAACAGTCCTTCTTTGTCCAGTTTTGCCTTCAGCTGTTCAAAGGCCAACTGTGTCGAGCCGATGCCGTCCGGAAACATGTCGTTGACATAGACCTGAAACGCACCGTCCCGCTCGTAGAGGGTCACACGGCAGCGCACCACCACCTTCATACCCTCTTCGGGCTGGAAACTCAGCCGCCGCGCATCGGAGCGGAACATCACAGCCCTGACGCTGGCGGCTTCGTCCCGCAGGGAAAAGTAGCAGTGCCCGCTCCGGGCGTTCTGCACAAAGTTGGCAATCTCGCCCCGCAGGGCCAGATCGAACAGAACATCATTCACGTCCAGCAGATTCTTGACGTACCGGTTCAGGGCCGAGACTGAGATCACTTCAGCCATAATCCAGCCCCCTGTGCGGCAAGAATGGACACGCCGATGGCGTTGTCACTGGAATACTGCCCGGGCACGAAATACACCTGCGGAAGGCGCTGCTGCACCCAGGCGCGGATGATATCACTACTCATCACACCGCCCGCACAGACCACCGGCAGGCCGGGGTATTCCTTCTGGGCGGCTTTTGTCATTTTGACCACGGTGTCTGCCACACAGAGCAGGCAGTATTTGCAGACATACTCCGGGGTTTTGCCCTCATTCAGCAGGGCATTGCACTGATTTTCCAGCCCCGAAAGACTGCACTGCATCCCCTTCACGCTGGATCTGGGCTTAATGGGTTCCTCACACAAGGCAGCCAGACGGGAAACTTCCACACCTGCCGGGAAGCCAAACCCCAGCTTGACCCCCACACGATCCACCGCCTGCCCAGCGTATAGGTCGGTGCTGGTGCCCAGTGTGGTGATCTCCTTTACCTCATTGCAGAGCAGAAGATCCGTTGTACCGCCTGAGATGTGGAAGAGCAGCACTTTCTGGCGGAAGAGCTCTTCCCCTTTTGCTGCAAACAGCGCTGCCGCCGCGTGCCCCTGCTGATGGGTGGTATGGATGAGCGGGATGCCCCGGGCCTGCGCAAAGGCTGTGGCCGCGCTGACACCCGCCAGGAAGCAGGGCATGTAGCTTCCCTCCACGGGGCGCGGCTTCTGGGAAACGCCCACTGCCGAGATTTGGGTCAAATTAAACTCCCGGCCAAGCTCCTCCAACATCTCGGGCAGAGCCGCGGTATGGTGGAAGAGCGCATCACTCTGCCGCAGGCCCAGTTGGCCCTCCTTGACCGGCAGAAAACGTTTCTTTGCGCAAACAACCTCTCCGGCTGTGTGAAAAACCGCCAGAGAGGTTGCATAGTTGCTTGTGTCGATGCCCAGCGTATAGTGGTTCACTGTTCTTCCGACTCCACCGGCTCCGTATCCAAACCCTGCTCACGGGCAACAGCACCCAGCAGACCATTCACGAACTGATAGTCCTCATCTGCGCCGTATTTCTTGGTCAGCTCCACAGCCTCATTGATGACAACACCGGGCTTACGCTCGTCGCCATACAGCATCTCAGCCAGAGCCAGACGCAGGACAGTCAGGCTGACACGGGGCAGGCGCTCCATGGTCCAGTTGCGCAGATGGTCACGGATGAGGTCATCCACCTCTGCAGAGTGGCTGTAATAGGCACTCAGCAGGCGCTGGCCGAACACATCCACAGGACGCTCTTCCCCACACTCGTTGTTCGTATCCAGTGCTTCCTGCAGGGGCACATCACCAAAGGTCTGGGAAAAAGCCAGCAGGAACGCATTCTCACGGGCTTCACGACGGGGCAAAATATTTTCCATAATCTTCCTCTTCTACTTTTTATTCCTGTTCCTCAGCCGCAAGGCCGGCAATGACAAGGTTCACACGGCTTACCGTGACATTGGTCATGTTCTGAACAGCGGACTTGACATTCTCCTGTACCTTTTCGGCCACAGCAGGGATCTTTGCACCAAACTTGACCACCAGATTCAGGGTCAGTTCTGCGGTGCCGTCCCGCATCTCCACGGTAACAGGGGGCTGGATGCTGGCAGCGGCCAGCAGCTCCTTGACCTTTTTGTTCTGCTTGCCGCAGGAGACCTCGGACACACCGTCCACTTCCAGTGCAGCACAGCGTGCGATCTTGCCGATGACCTCGGTGGAAATTTGCAGGCTCCCGCCCTTAAGATCCATATTCTGTAAATCCATTCTATGGTCCTCCATCTAAAATAAGCGTGTGCTCATTTATTTTATTTCCATCTGTTCAGGGAAGCTTCCCTGTCATTGAATGCTTACGTCTTATTATAGCAAAGTTTTGGAATTTATACAACACCCACCTGCATTTCTTGCCATCTGTTTCTGTTCAACTTGACGGATTCCACTGCGCAAAGTGCAGGCTGCCATACAGCACACTGCAAAAACGAGCAGGGCACAATCCGGCGGCACCCGCCGCATCAAAAGGACCCGGGCAGGCAGGGTGCTGAACACATCCGCCTCCCCGCCCGGCAGCAGCAGATAGAACAGGGCCAATGAAAGCGGCAGATGGAGCATCCTGGCCCGATAAAGCGGGCGCAGGGTCATTTCCGGCGGGCAGATGGTGCGCACCTGCAGCAGCACTGAAAGCCCCTGCACACTCAGTGCCGCACAGCAGAGCAGGCTCCCCCACTGTCCGGTACGGGAAGCCAGGTCACAGCCGGAGCAGACCTCCAGCAGAATGGCACAGAGTGTGCCCGCACCGGTAGGCAAAAGAGCCCCTGCTCCGGCGGCCAGCAACCGGAAAAAGAGGATAAACCCGCAGAGCTTGCAATACGTTATGGCAGCATCGGCCAGGATTTCATCCAACCGCGGCGGTGCAGGGGATGCTTGCGCTGCAGATTCCTGTTCGACTGAATGCACTCCTGCAAACCGGTTCAGCAGGGCGGCAGTCAGATAGTTTGCGGTGATCTGTGACGCAAACAGCAGCACGCCAAGCTCTGCACTGCCCAGCAGGCTCTGCCCTACCGTCAGCACCACAAAGGATGGCCCGGAACAGATACAGGCCGGCAGCAGGGCATCCGCTTCCTCCGCCGTAAGCTGACCGGTCCTGACTGCCTGCGCCGCTGCACTGGCCGCTGGTGCAAAACCACCCAGGAACCCGATGCAGAGCACCCGTGCCGCACAGGGTGTGCGGATGCCGATGCCCCACGCCGCCAACCGGAACGGCAGGGCCAGCAGGTCGCTTTCCGGGCATTGGACGAGCAGGCGCGATACCACGAGAAACGGGAACAGCGAGAGCAGCAGCGACCCGCTGCAGAGGGCCAGCCCTTCCCGCAGAGCAGCGGCACAAACCTCCGGCACTGCAAACGGCAGAATCCCTGCCGCCAGTGCCAGCAAAAACAAACCCATCTGATCCCATCTGAAAAGCTGATTCATATACACGCCCTCCGGTTCCATATATATGTGATACGGGGCGCAGTTTTGCCCGGCGGGGAGGGAGCGGGTGTGAAACAGCAGAAAACCGGGCGGCTCTCCCTGCGCGGCTGGTTTGGCCGGATGCTGCGCCAGCCTCCCCGGGGCTTTTACGGCCAGCCCTCTGTCTATCTGAGCGGCGGTGTGATGGAGATCGAGCACTTCCGCAGGGTGCGCACCTATGAAGAGGGCAGGCTCTGCCTGGAATTTGCGGGCGGACTGTTCACCGTGTATGGGGACGGGCTTAGAATCGAAACGCTGGCCGCTCACCGAATTACCCTGCGGGGGCGGTTTTTACGCACAGATTTTTCCAGCAGTTAGGGAGGGATGCAGCATCTTACAGCTTTGGGCCGGGGCAGCATTTTCTGCCCGGAACGGTGATACCGATGGCCTGCTCTCCGAAGCTGCACGGACAGGCCTGCACCTCACCGACATCTTCCCTGCTCCCGGCGGCTTTACAGCCCGATGTGCAGCATGGCGTTACCTCCGGCTGGCAAAACTTGCCCGCAAGCGGCGGGTGCATCTGCGCATCCGGAAAAAGACCGGTCTGTTTTTTCTCCTGCGGCCCTACCTCCGGCGGCGGGGGCTGTGGGCCGGGCTTTTGCTGTTTGTGCCGTTTTTGCTTTGGTCACAGGGCCTTGTCTGGGCCGTGGATGCTTCCGGCTTGACGACCGGCCAGCAGGCGCGGGCAGCTTCCGTGCTGCGGGAAACCGTTTCCTTGATGCCGGGCAGTATCGTCACGCAGGAAAAACTTACCGCCGGGGAATATGCTCTGCTGCAAAGCGGTGAGTTCTCGTGGGTCAGCCTGAATTTTCTGGATGGGCGGCTGGTACTGGAAGCGGCAGAAGCCAAACCGGTACCGGAGATCGCCGCCGGAACGCTCCATGGCCTGCGGGCAAAGGCTGCAGGCACGGTGGTCAACACAAACCTTATCAGCGGGACGATGCTGGTGGTTCCCGGGCAGGCAGTGGAAAAAGGTCAGGGACTCATCGGCACTGCCCGGGCTGAACGGGACGGCACGCTGATCTTTCAGCCTGCCGCCGGAAGCGTCCGGGCGCAGTTCGAGTGGGAGTTTGCAGAAGAGCTTCCGCTGACGGCTGCCACATACCAGCTGACTGGGAACGCTGTCGTTCAGCGAAGGCTTTTCCTTGCCGGGCGGGTGTTCCCATTGCCTTCCCTTTTCTCCCCTGCGGACGATTCCACGGCGGTCACACGGCATCTTCAGCCGGAGCTTCTGGGGCTGATGTTCCCGCTTTCCGTCGAGGAAACCACCTATTACGAACAGGCAGAAAATGAAGTTCATTTCTCAGAGGATGAAGCCAGCGCACTGACCCGTCTGCATGGCTTACAGGCCTTGCAAAATGATTACCCGGACGCAGAATTTGTGGCGCAGAAAGTAGATGTTACAACCGAGAATGACACCTTGCATTACCGGGTGGTCTACACCATCATCGCTGACATCTGCACCTGAAAACGGCCCGGAGTTTTTCGCTCCGGGCTGTTTTGCTTATTTAATCTTTTTAATTTTTTCAAGTGCTTCCTTTTGTCGTTGACTTGCCGCCCGAACATACCACCGTTCTGCCCATTTCAAATCCTTCGGCACAACAATTCCATTTTCATAGAACCAGCCAAGATTGAACTGTGCATCACGGTCGCCATGTTGTGCGGCGCGTTCCGTCCAATAAAAAGCTTTTTCTAAATTTTTCTGGACACCGATGCCTTCCAAGTAAAAATATCCTACTTGGCATTCTGCCAGCGGATACCCCTTCTCTGCAAGTTGTAAATGCCCTCGAAAACATTGTTCATACTGACCCGTTTTCCAGTAGCGCTCAATCAGTTCATTGCAGGCATCAAATTCTTTGCAAGGCGTGTAATAACTTTCCATCTCAGGCTTCCGGTTCCTGCGTTTCGGCCTTTTCCTTTTTGTAGGCGGCCTTTTCTACCAACTTATTCAAGTCAAAGTGATACTTGGTGTGGCAGAAATGACAGACGACCTCGCAGTCAGGGTCCTCGTCCCGGAGCTTTTCCAGCTCCTTGCGGCCCAGACTCAGCAGCATTTCCTCGGTACGCTCTTCACTGCAGTCACACTTGTACTGCACCTCGCGCTCATCCAGAACATTGGGGTTGAAGCCTGCCAGTGCAAGGTTCATCATATCCTCGGGGGTCTTGCCTTCCCGAAGCAGTTCAGTGACGGAAGGCATTGCGGCGATGTTCTGCTCCAGCTGGGTGATCTCGGCATCGGTGGCACCGGGCAGCAGCTGCAGCAGGAAGCCGCCCGCGCAGGCAATGGTCAGGTCAGTATCCACCAGCACACCCAGAGCGCAGACGGTGGGCACCTGCTCGCTGTAAGCATAGTAGCTGGTCAGATCCTCGGCGATCTCGCCGGAGACCAGCGGCACCTGGCCCACAGTGGGTTCTTTCTGCAGGCGGTTGTCACGGATGACAGTCAGCACGCCGTTTTTGCCCACAGCACCGCCCACATCCAGATGGCCGTTTGCTTTCAGAGGCAGCTCTACCAGCGGGTGGTCGATGCAGCCCTTGACATTGCCGGTGCCATCGGTACAGGCAACAACCGTGCCGGTGGGGCCGCCACCCGCCACACGCAGCGTAATGGAATCGCCATCGTCCTTGAGCATGGAGCCCATCAGGGACGCACCGGTGAGCAGGCGGCCCAGGGCTGCGCTGCAGGTCGCACTGGTGTGGTGCAGCTGCTCGGCCGTGCGGACGATCTCAGTGGAGTCCACACCGCAGAACACAACACCGCCGTTTTCAGAAATACCGCGGATCAGATTAGACATTTTCTTTTTCCTCCAATTGGGTATACTGCTTGACGGCACAGAAGAAATAGCGCTCGCTCTCTTCGGTCAGGGGGCCGAAGCTCTCACCGTCGCAGACCTTTTCCAGCACAAAGCCGTGCTTTTCCAACGCAGCTCGGATGGTATCCAGGTCGTAGGTATATTCATAGAACTGTTCATGGAAGTGTTCGCCGGTCTCGCGGTAGTCGATGTCCACCGTGATCTCCACCCGGCGGTCCGCAGGGTGATAGTGGTTGCGCCAGACGCAGGCAGCATCCTCCTCCTCAAAGGTAAATACATTCTCCCCCAGCACCTTCTGGTGCTTGTAGGGAGTGTTCATATCAAAGAGGAACACGCCGCCCTCTTCCATGAAAAAAGCCGCGTTGGCAATGGCGGTATCCAGGTCTGGGATGTGGTTGAAGGTGTCGAAGGTAGACACCGCGCCCCGGATGGTGCCGTAGAGGTCAAGCTTGAGCAGATCCTGCTGCAAAAGCAGCAGCTTGCCGGAAAGGCCCAGCTGTTCCGCCTTATCCCGCACAACACAGAGCATCTCCTCGGACTGATCGATGCCGATCATATCATAGCCCGCCTGGGTCAGCATCAGGGTCAGCTCCCCTGTTCCACAGCCCAGATCAGCCAGAATACCATCCCGGATATTGTGGGCATTCAGCTCCTGCCGGATCTGCTCATAGAGGGCATCATAGTCGGCTTCGCCGTTGAATTCATCATAGAAATAGGCAAATTCATTGTAGGCCATGGTTTACTCCGCTTCCTCGTCATCGGTGAACTCCGCCGCCACAGCCTCGTTCAACACCGCCTGCAGCTCCGGGATGCCGTAGCCGTTCTCGCCACTGGTCAGCACCACCTTCTGACAGCCATAGGGCAGGCAGACCTTTTCAAAATCCTCCTGTGTCTTGGCCAGCTGGCTCTTTTTGAGCTTATCGGCTTTGGTCAATGCCACAACAAAGGGGATCTGATGGTAGTGCAGATACTTCAGCATCTGCAGGTCATCTGCGCTGGGGGCATGGCGGCAGTCGATGAGCTGCACCAGCAGGGTATGATGCCGGGGAGCCTCAAAATAGCTGTTGATGAGGTCATCCCAGCGCTCGCGGTCCGCATTGCTGACCTTGGCATAGCCATAGCCGGGCAGATCCACAAAATAGCAGTTGTCCACCTCATAGAAGTTGATGGTGGCCGTTTTGCCCGGTGTACTGGACACGCGGGCAAGGTTCTTGCGGTTGCACAGCTTGTTGATGAGGCTGGACTTGCCCACGTTGGAACGGCCTGAGAAGCTGAGTTCCGGGCGGTCACTTTCGGGCAGCTGGCTGGAAATGCCGTAGCTTGCAATAAAATCCGCTTTGTTGTAATTCATCGTTTGCTCCTTTGATTAGCAGACAGCCCCCGGCTTCGGTTTTTCCGGTGTAGGCGGGATGGCCGCTTCCACCGGCTTTGCCTTTTTGGCGGGGTGCGGATGACGGGCAGAAACGCTCTTGGGCTTGAGCAGAGCGGCATTGAGCACCTGCGCGAGGTCAGACATGGGCAGGAAGGTCAGATTCTTCTTCACCTCGTCATCCACCTCGTACAGGTCCGGAACGTTATCCTTGGGGATGAGCACGGTTTTCATCCCCTCACGGTAGGCAGCCATGCTCTTTTCGCGCAGACCGCCGATGGGCAGCACATTGCCGTGCAGGGTGATCTCGCCGGTCATGGCAACATCACCGCGCACCGGGATGCCGGACAGACAGGACACCAGAGCCGTGGTCAGAGTAACACCGGCGCTGGGGCCATCCTTGGGCACGGCACCCTCGGGGGCATGGATGTGCAGATCGCATTTCTTCAGCCGCTCAGGGTCGATGCCATATTCCTCGGCGTGGACACGGACATAGGTGATGGCCAGCTGGGCACTTTCCTTCATCACGTCGCCCAGCGAACCGGTGACGGTGATCTTGCCGCTGCCATTGTCCATGACCTGCACCTCAATGGGCAGGGTCTCGCCGCCGATGCTGGTCCAGGCCAGACCGTTGGCAATACCAATGGCATTGGTCCGGTTGAGGAAATCGGGCTTGACGAAGCGGGGGCCCAGCAGCTCTTCCAGACTGCTGCCGGTCACAGAGACGTTTTCCGCCTCGCCGGACGCGATCTTGCGGGCACACTTGCGCAGGACACTGGTGATGGTACGCTCCAGGGTGCGGACACCGGCCTCACGGGTGTAGCCGTCAATGATGCCGTAGAGCGCGCTCTGGGAGAAGGTGACCTTCCCGGCCAGACCGCAGGCCTTGAGCTGCTTGGGTACCAGATGCTTGCGGGCAATGTTGTATTTCTCCACCCGGGTATAGCTGGGCAGCTCAATGACATCCATGCGGTCACGCAAAGGGCCGGGAATAGCACTCAGATCATTTGCCGTGGTGATAAAAAGCACATGGCTCAGATCAAACGGCATATCGATAAAGTGATCATTGAAGGTGGTGTTCTGCTCGGGATCAAGAGCTTCCAGCAGGGCAGCAGCCGGGTCACCCCGGAAATCGCCCGCCAGCTTGTCGATCTCGTCCAGCAGCATCAGGGGGTTGGAGCTCTTGGCGGAGATCATGGCGTTGATGATCTTGCCGGGCATGGCCCCGATATAGGTGCGGCGGTGGCCGCGGATCTCTGCCTCATCCCGCACACCACCCAGACTGATGCGCACATACTTGCGGTTCAGGCTCTCGGCAATGGAGCGGGCAATGCTGGTCTTGCCGACACCCGGAGGGCCGACCAGGCAGATGATCTGGCCCTTGACATCCGGAGCCAGCTTGCGGACAGCCAACACCTCAAGAATGCGGTCCTTGACCTTCTTCAGGCCGTAGTGGTCGCGGTCAAGGATGCGCTGTGCCTTGGCGATATCGAGGTCGTCCTCGGTAAAGCTGTTCCAGGGCAGATCCAGGCAGGTATCCAGATAGGTGCGGATGACCGTTCCCTCCTGGTTGCTGCTCTGCATCTTGGCAAGGCGGTCCACTTCCTTGAGCAGTTTCTTCTCCCGCTCCTCGTCCAGATGCAGCTCCTGGATCCTGCGGCGGTACTCCTCGGCCTCTGCCGTGGTATCATCGTCCTCGCCCAGCTCCTGGCTGATCATGTGCATCTGCTCATGCAGGTAGTAATCACGCTGGTTCTTGTCCATGGCCTCGTCCACTTTCTGGGCGATCTCCTTGTCGATCTCCAGCATCCGGCGCTCCCGATGCAGGCGTTCCACCAGCAGGCGCAGACGGCCGATGAGGGTGCTTTCCTCCATCACAGCCTGCTTATCCTCAAAGCGGAAGAGCAGATTGGCAGGGATGTACTCGCACAGGAAGGCGGGGTCGTTATTCGAGGTAACAGCAAACACCACATCCTTGCTGATGCGGGGATTCATGGAAAGCACCGCGTCGAAGCTCGTTTTCACGTTGCGGAGCAGGGCCTCCGCCTCGGTCTCTTCCTCTGCCTTGATGGGGCGCACCGGAGCCGGCCGCACCGATGCCAGCAGGAAGCTGCCTTCGGTATCCAGCTCAGTGCGCTTGGCGCGGAACTTGCCCTCCACCAGAATGCGCACCAGATCATCCGAAACACGCATGACCTGCTTGATCTCGGCCACAACGCCGTACTGGTACATCTCCTCTGCCTTGGGGTCCTCAGCCTTCATATCCTTCTGCGCAATGAGGAACACCTCAGATTTATTCCGCACGGCCCATTCTACAGCGGCAATGCTCTTGTCACGACCCACCTCAAAATGCAGCAGGTTGTTGGGGAACACCACCAGCCCACGCAGGGCAATGGCGGGAAGATGGAGGATATTGCGCTCCACCTTGACAGTCACTTTTTCAGACATAAACTCATACCTCCCAGCTGCCCCGCGCCAAAGTGCGCTATCCCATGGGCAGTTTTTTTGTTGGGTAAAAATTCAGATTTGATTTATTATATCGGATTCCAGCCCCGGTTGCAACTGGGCAGCTCATCCTTTGCGGTTTTCCTGGATATTATAACCCAGCCGTCCCAGCGCAGGCAGCATAGCCCGCAGGGTGATACTGGTGAGCATTCCCATCACAAGGCCCAGCACCAGCATAATCGGTGCATAGTAAAGGGACACTGCTGTGGAAAGGATGACACTGGCGCCCAGCAGCTGGCCGATGTTGTGGGCCAGCGCGCCGCAGACTGACAGGATGAACCATGTGGGCCGCAGCGGGCAGTGATAGTAGAGCAGCCACATCACCAGCAGCGAGAGCAGACCGCCGCAGAGGGAAAGAAAACCTGCCGTCCAGCCGGAGACCAGAAAGACGAAGAACGCCTTCAGCACATCCAGCACAAAGGCCTGTTTTGGCCCCATGAAGAACAGGGCATACATCACCACAATATTCGCCAGACCCAGCTTCATGCCTGGCAAAAGCCCGGGGATGACCAATGTGCCCTCGATGAAGGAAAGCGCCATCGCCAGAGCAAACAGCAGACCTGAAAGGGCGATGCTGTGCGTTTTGTTGTAATTGCGGCGGTTATGAGGCATCATTGTTCTCCTTTGCAGCGGATCATTCTTCACCAGCAGCCTGTTCGTACTGCTCCTGCTCTTCCATTGCCTTTTCCCAGGCAGCAAACAGCTCTTCCTGATGGAAGCGCAGATCACTGAGCTCATCGCTCTTTTGGCGGAGTAGATCGGGGTCATTGTAGACCTCCGGGGAGTTGATCTCATTGTCAAGCTCCACTTCCCTTGCCCCGCAGGCTTCCATTTCATCCTCACAGGCCTTGATCTTGGCCCGCAGCTCCGCGCGGCGGCGGCGCTGCTCTTTGCCGTAACCGGCCTTGGCGGGCTGATCCCCGGCTTTTTCTGGGGCAGCTGCAGGAGCGGCACGGCCCATCAGGGCATCGTAGCTCGGATACAGGGTGGCCTTGCCATCTTCCAGATAGAGGATGGGACAGCCCAGACTGTTCATCAGATGGCGGTCATGGGTGACCATGAGCAGCGTCCCGGTGTATGCCATCAGGGCTTCGGTCAGGTTCTCGCGGGTGTAGATGTCCAGGTGGTTGGTGGGCTCGTCCAGAAACAGCAGATTGGGCCGCTCCAGCACGATCTCAGCAAAGCGCAGGCGGGCCAGCTCGCCGCCCGAAAGTGCCTCGCAGGGCTTGAACACTGTCTCGCCCCGGAAACCCAGCTTTGCCAGATGGCTGCGCACTTCCAGCTCCGTCATCCGGGGATACTTGTTCCAGATGACATCGATCACCCGGCCCTGTCCCAGACGGTTCTGCTGCTGGGCAAAAATGCTGGGCCGGGCTCCCGTACCCAGCCGTACCATGCCGCCGGAGGGGCGGCGCTTACCATCCAGCACCTGCATCAGGGTGGATTTGCCCGCACCGTTGGGGCCTGCGATCACCAGCCGCTGACCCCGGCAGACCGTGTAGGTAAAGGGTTCCAGCAGAGTGCGCGCCCCGATCCTGATGGTCAGGTTCTTCATCAGCACCAACTCGTTCCACGGCTCCACATCATACTCAAAGCGGAACTTGAGCTGGTTTGTTTCATCCTTTGGCGCTTCCGTGATCTCCAGCTTTTCCAGCTGTTTGCGGCGGCTCTGGGCCATCTTGGTGGTGGAAGCGCGCACAAGATTGCGGTCTACATAATCCTGCAGCTTTTCAGCCAGTGCTACATCTGCATCGTGCTGCTTCTGGCGCAGGGCATCGGCAGCTTCCTTCTGGGGCAGATAGGCCGAGAAGTTGCCCTTATAAGTGGTCATGGTCTGGAAGGAGACCTCCCAGATCCTGGTGCAGATATTGTCCAGGAAATAGCGGTCATGGCTGACGACCAGCACGGCACCGGAATAGCCCTTGAGGTAATTCTCCAGCCATTCCATGGTGGCAAAATCCAAGTGGTTGGTGGGCTCGTCCAGAATCAGGACATCCGGCTTTTCCAACAGCAGCTTTGCCAGACGAAGGCGCGTCAGCTCACCGCCCGAAAGCACAGCGATATTCTTCGTCCAGGTATCCTGCGCAAACCCCATACCAGACAGCACCTTTTTGATGTTGACATCCATATTGTAGCCGTCAGCGGCATCAATGATGTTCTGCAAGGCATCGTGCTGTTCCAGCACAGAGGCATCCTCCGGGCTGGCGGCCATTCTGCGCTCCAGGATCTGCATCTGGGCCATGGCATCCAGCACATGGGCAAAGCAGGAACGCATCTCGCCATAGATATCCAACGTGGGGTCGAGCTTTGCATTCTGTTCCAGATAGCCCAGCGTCACACCATGGGTCACACTGAACTCACCCTCGTAGTCCGTATATTCGCCGGTCAGGATCTTCAGCAGGGTCGTTTTGCCTGCGCCGTTCTGGCCCACGATGCCGATGCGGTCCTCCCGTTCGACACTGGCCGTGACATCATGCAGGACGATCTTCTCGCCAAAGCTCTTGCCCAGCTTTTCCAAATGTATCAGCATTGTTCGTTTTCCAATCTCTCACACAGGCCGCACAGCATTACAGCTGGTGGCGGCGATTCTTCAGGCCCACATTGGCCAGTTCCTCCGGCTCCATCACCAGCGGATAAAGCTCTTCCAGGCTGCTGATCTCATAGGTAGGCACGATCTTGCCGGGATTCTCGGCGTGGTTGGGGTTATACCAGCAGGTATCCAGCCCGGCGTTCACACCGCCCTGCACATCACTGCTCAGGCTGTCGCCCACCATCAGCACGTGCTCACGGTTCTCCACGCCCAGCGCACGGAGCGCGGCATCAAAAATCTTGCGGTTGGGCTTTTCGCTGTCCATTTTTTCAGAAACGAAGACATCCTCCACAAAATCCAGAATGCCGGATTCCCGCACACGGCGGCTCTGCACCCGGTCAAAGCCATTGGTCACCACCGCCAGTGTTGCAACTTCGGAAAGCTCCCGGAGCACGTCCAGCACGTTGGGAGATGTCAGGTCAGGGTGGGTAGAGAGCTGATCCAGATAGAATTTATTCATCTCCACACCGTTGCCTGCGGCATTCACTGCCTTCAGAAAGCGGGTGAACCGCTCCCCCATCAGCTTGTCCCGGCGGATCTGACCCTTTTCCAGCTGCCGCCAGAGCTCCTCGTTGATGGTGCGGTAGGTCTGCACCGTCTCGGCATCCGGCTCAATGCCGTACTCCCGCAGGGTGTCAGCCAGCGCCTTGTTTTCCGCTGCATCAAAATCCAGCAGCGTATTATCAGCATCAAACAGAACACAATAGTATTTTGCCATGGTTCGTTACCCCTCTTTCATACTTGTGTCATTTTCCGGGACGCTTGTCCCCGATCACCGGGGAATTTTTCCCAGATCAAAAGAACAGCGAGAAGCCAGCCCCGCCCCGGCAGAGCTGGCTTCCGGTTATTCCTGAACTATCTCATAGGTTTCATCATCGGTCTGCACCGGGGAATTGTCCGTGCACGGATCTTGCGCGGTGCAGGGTTTGTCAATGTTTCTGGGCATTTGCTCCTCGGTCATGCCGTTGTCCACATTCTCCCAGTCCATCTCATACCAATCCACACTGCCATCGGTCACAGTTCCCTCACCGGGCAGCCCGGGGATCTTGATCTTTTCGCAGAACATCCAGCTCCCTCCCTTCTGCCCAGCCTATGCGGGCAGACAGAAAAAGGTTTACCGGCTGGCTTCTGCTTCGGTGGAAGCGGAAGCCCCCTCTGCGGGTTCAATATCATTTTCAACCGAAGCGGAGACCGATTCACTGTTGGTCTGCTCTTTGGATTCCGTTTTGCTCTCAGAGGCAGCACTGCTGGAGGACGAAGTGCTCTCTGCCTTGCTCTCTGAGCTGCTGTGAGAAGAAGAGGTGCTCTCGCTCTTGGATTCGCTCTTACTCTCACTTTCCGCCGTGCTGTGAGAAGAACTGCTGCTCGTGCTCTCGGAGGTTGAAGCACTGGAAGAAGTGCTCTCAGACTTGCCGCTCTCCGAAGAGGACGCGGATGTACTGCCGGAAGAAGCAGAGGAGCTGCCGGAGCTTGAGCCGGAAGCGTGCTCCGGGTTGATCGTGATGGTCAGCGCATTGCTGACCACGGCGCAGTCGTTGTACACGACCACCGCATAGATCTTATAGCTGCCACTGGTGATGGCCGAAGCAGACACGGTGACTGTTGTCTGGCCTGCGGCCTCCTTCACTTCCTGACCGTTGGCGAACCAATGCAGGTTTTCGCTCTTGGCATATTTGCCCTCCAGCGCAGCCTTAAAGACATAGGAGCCGGCGGAAGCCTTGCCTTCCGAGATGTGAACGGAAGCAGCTGCAAACACGGCTGTCACGTCCAGATTCTGCTTGAAGCCGGTATCGGTACGGGTCTTGCTGGTCACGCCGTCGCTCCACTTGACGAACACATGGCCCTCCGCAGGGGTGGCCGTGACAGTCAGCGACTGGGATGCATCTGTGATGCCGTATGTCAGGCTGGTCTTGCCGCTCTCGTTCCCACAGCTCAGGGTGCCGCCGCCGCTCTTTTCCACCTGATAACGGGCCTCAAACTTAACGCTGGCAGTCTCAGAGCTGCTGACGCTTTCACTCTCGCTGGAAGAAGCGGATTCTTCCGAGCTGGGGGCCTGCACCGCCGAGCTGGGGTTGGATACATATTCCAGCGTACGGGTGGGAATATTATTGGTGTCCGGGCGGCGATCCTCGGTCTGGTAGGCGTGGGTGCGCAGATAGCTCAGTGCCGCCTTGAGACCAGCGCTTTTGAGGTGGATATCACCGTCCGTGTAGTAATCCGGCTGGCCGTAGCCATTTTCTCCTTTGAGGATCTCAGCCGTATTCAGAAATCTGACCCCCAGCTGTTCACACATGTTGAGCAGCGCCATGTTAAAATCATCGATCTTGGCCTGATCCATGTGGGGGTAATTGGAGTGATTCTCCGGGATAGGAGGCACCGTGTTCACGATGATATCGGTGTAGGGGTAAGCCTCCTGAATGGCCTGCACCAGCGCGGTATAATTACTGATAAAATCAGCCACCTCCATGCCGGTGTCGTTGGTGCCAAGGGTCATCACAACACGGCGGGGCTTCATTTTTGCCACCGCCTGTGCGATGGTGTAGTGGGTGGTGTCATTCTTAAAGGTGACGATTCCTTCGTTCAGGGCCACCTGGGTGCCAATGCCCTCCTTGGCGCAGAACTGCTGCAAGGAGATCAGACCGTTGTTATACAGACGCACGGTGTTGGAATCTCCCAGAAACAGGGTGCTGTCCAGATATTCCGTGCCCGCATCCGCTGTTTCAGTCAGCAGTGCACTGGAGGTGTTGTCGATCTGATAGTGATTGGCAAGATCTGTGCTTTCACCGTCCCCGGTGGTGTCCGTCGGCACGGAGTCTGCGGGTGTGCCGGGCGTTTCCGGCTTTCCCCGTTTGAGCAGGGTCAGGGTGATGCCTACGGTCAGCAAAGCCGCCAGTGCGCAGACCACACAGACCAGAACGGCCTGCCGCTGCAGCGATGTCATAGACTGTTTGTCCGATTGATTCTTATGATTCATGTTATATTCACCACTTATCCTATCGTTCAACCGTTTGCACGGCAGGCCAGGAGCTTGTCCGTCAGTTCTTCACAACTTTCCGCCAGCAGCACCGGGCCAAAGGGCTCCAGTTCTTCCCTGCTGCCGTAGCCATACAGGGCACCGGCGGCATCCAGCCCGCAATCAGCAGCACCGCGCATATCATCGTTGCGGTCGCCCACCATCAGCACCCGCTTGCCCTGTACACAGGGCTGGGTGAGAACATAGCGCACCACTTCCGTTTTGGTATCCCGGCTCTCATCCATGGACGCGCCGCCGATGAAATCAAAGTAAGGGGCCAGCCCCTGTTCTTCCAGGATGGGGGTCACGACCACAGTCGGCTTGGAGGTTGCGGTGCAGAGCACAAATCCTGCCTCCTTCAGGCGGCGCAGCATCTCTGCCGCACCGGGGTAGGCCGTACCCTCATGGCTGCCCTTTTCGCGGTAACTCTCCCGATAGAGCTCGGTGGCCTCCTCGATTTTTGCAGGGTCAGAAAAATGCTCTCCAAAGCTCTTGCGGAGCGGCGGCCCCAGATAGCGCCGCAGGTTCACATGGGTGACATCCACGCCCATCTTGGTAAAAACTTCTTCCAGTGTATTCAGGATGCCGGGGGCGGAATCGATCAGGGTTCCGTCCACGTCAAATAAGATCACGTCATAGTGCTGCAAGTTCGTTTCCCTCTCTTTCACACATATACACGGTATAGTATAGCACAGAATTGCGCTTTCAGCAATTCCAACAAATCGTTTTTGCACTTTTTATACAAATCGGTCACAATCTGGCCTTAAAACGCAAAATGCCTGCCCGCCAGAATGCGGACAGGCAGGGGGTCGTGCAGGCTTATTGGGCTGCAGCGCCGTTATCAGCGGAGGGATAATAGAGGTTATTGGAGATAAACTCCAGCTTTTCCTTCAGCACCAGCTCCAGATTTGCCACGGCGTGCACCATGTTGGTGGCCGAATCGTTCACTTCCAGCAGCTTGCACAGGTCGATCTCGTTCATGGCGAGTGCGGTTTTCATCTTCTGGCTCTCGGCGCAGAGGATGTGGCTCAGAGCACTTTCCTGCAGCGCGATACTTTCCATCAGATCGATCACAGCTTGACTCAGGGTAACACGGGGCAGGGCCGGACATTCCAGCGTGGTGGGACAATTGATCGTTGCCATAGGGGACTCATCCTTTCTATATAAGGTGTACCCCATCCTATGTCCCCTGCCGTGCAGCCGTTACTGCTTTTTCTCCTGTGCAGAGATCTTTTCAATTACGCTCTGGTAACCGCCGGTTCCGTATTGGATACAGCGATTGATACGGCTGATGGTCGCCGTGCTGATCTCTACCTCTTTCACGATCTGGTCATAGGTGCGGCCGCCAAGCAGCAGCTTTGCCGCTTCCAGCCGTTGTGCCATATCGGAGATCTCCTTTACTGTGCACAGATCCTCAAAAAAAGCATAGCACTCCTCCCGGCTCTCAAGGCTCAGGATGGCATCGAACAGTGCATCTACGGTCTCGTTTTTTCTGGAATTTTTCTCAGTCATTGCGGTCTCCTCTGCGGCAAACGCCGGAACTTCTGACAGAAAGAATCATATCATGTTATCACTTTAGCACACGAAAGTGTGAAAGTCAAGTTTTTTGCGTGAATCGTTTTCAATTCAACGTGTCCACAGTTTTCTTCTCTTCACAAGTGAAATAAAATCACCTAAAATTTATTGCCGGATTTTCTGTCGAATTAGCACATCCTCTGAACTGCTCCGAAAAATATTGACAAATTATGAAAATGGGGATAAAGTATACACAATTTTCAGGCAAAGGAGCCACAGCGTGACCTCTTTGCCGCATGAAAAGCAAAGGAAAGAGGTAAAAGAAATGAACACGCTGGTCATCGTTTTGATCGCAGCCGTGTGTCTGTTTGGTGCTTACACCCTCTACGGACGCTGGCTGGCAAACAAGTGGGGCATCGACCCTACCGCCAAGACCCCTGCGGTCGTCCATGAGGACGGCCGGGATTACGTTCCCACCAACGGCTGGACCGTTTTTGCACATCAGTTCAGCTCCATTGCAGGTGCCGGCCCTGTTACTGGTGCCATTCAGGCTGCTGCCTTTGGCTGGCTGCCCGTTCTGCTGTGGGTCCTGCTGGGCGGCATCTTCTTTGGTGCTGTTACCGACTTCGGCGCTCTGTATGCTTCTGTAAAGAATGACGGCAAGTCCATGGGTATGCTGATTGAAAAGTATATCGGCAAGACTGGCCGCAAGCTGTTCCTGCTGTTCTGCTGGCTGTTCTGCGGCATCGTTATTGCAGCGTTTGCTGACATGGTCGCTGGCACCTTCAATGCTTATGGCGCGGACGGCGCTCTGGTGGACGCTGCTCAGACCAACGGCGCTGCCGGCATGGTCTCCATCATGTTCATGGTCTTCGCTGTGGTCTTTGGCCTGATCCAGAAGAAGTTCAACTTCTCCGGCTGGAAGGAAAGCGTCATCAGCATCGTTTTCATCGTGCTGTCTTTTGTCATTGGCGCAAATCTGCCCATCATCCTGGGCAAGGCCGCATGGAGCTATATCACCTTCGTTTATATCTTCTTTGCCGCCGTGCTTCCCATGTGGCTGCTGAAGCAGCCCCGGGACCACATGACCACCTTCATGTTCGTTGCCATGATCGCAGGCGCTGTGGTTGGTCTGGTCGTTGCACACCCCACCATGAATCTGCCCGTTTACACCGGCTTCACCAACGAGAAGCTGGGTACCATGTTCCCCATCCTGTTCGTTACCGTTGCCTGTGGTGCTGTTTCCGGCTTCCACAGCCTGGTCTCCTCCGGTACTTCTTCTAAGACCGTTGAGAACGAGAAGGATATGCTGAAGGTCGGCTATGGCGCAATGATCCTGGAGAGCCTGCTGGCTGTTCTGGCCCTGTGCGTTGCCGGTGCTGCCGCTGCTGCGGACGGCACCCCCGCTGCAGGCACCCCGTTCCAGATCTTCAGCCGTGGTGTTGCCGGTTTCTTTGAGATGTTCGGCGTTCCCGCTTATGCAGCAACGGTCTTTATGACGATGTGTGTTTCCGCTCTGGCCCTGACCAGTCTGGATGCTGTGGCCCGTATCGGCCGCATGAGCTTCCAGGAGCTGTTCAGTGTGGACGACATGGAGCACGCTGAGGGCTGGCGCAAGCTGTTCTGCAACGTCTACTTCTCCACCTTCCTCACTCTGGCCTTCGGCTTCCTGCTGACCAAGATCGGCTACGCAAACATCTGGCCTTTGTTCGGTTCCGCCAACCAGCTGCTGAGCGCTCTGGTTCTGGCTACCCTGTGCGTTTTCCTGAAGGTCACCGGCCGCAGCAACAAGATGCTGTTCCCCCCGCTGATCATCATGCTGTGCGTCACCTTCACCGCTCTGGTGCAGCGCCTGATCGCCATGGTCAAGGCCATCAGCACCGCCGCTTCTGTCAGCATTCCTGCTGGCGAGACCACCTGGGGTGCCGTGTTCATTGCCAACGGCCTGCAGCTGATCCTGGCTGTCCTGCTGATCGTTCTGGGTCTGAACATTGTGTTCCACTCCTTCTCTGCTTACAAAAAGGCTGAGCACAACAGCGAGGCCAAAATCTGAGGTTTTCACGGTTTGACCGTAAAACGATAAAAATCTCCCACTGACGACATCGAACCCCGTCAGTGGGAGATTTTATTTTATCCTTTTCAGGTCACAGCATCTTCACTATTCCTCTCTCCTCTTCTTTCAGATATGTGCTCGCTCCCATTCCTGCAGAACAGCCAATTGCAGCTCGGTGTGGAACCAGTGCTCTCCTTCTTCCATGATAGTCAGATGCGCACCCGTCCGTTGTTTGAACTGCTCAAGCACTGCCCTGGAAGTCAGGTTATCCTTTGCGCCATAGAGCACCTGCGTGGGCACTTTCCAGCGGTAGGGATGCTCCCTCACCCAGCAGAGATACTGCCACGACAGCGTCTCATCGAAATCCGTGGAAATCTCCCCTGCTTCTTTCAACTGGGCCTCACTCACATTTGCCCACTGCATCATATTGGTGATAAGATCTTCCATATCTACCACTGGTGAGAGCAAAAGAGCACTCCGTAAAGGCTTTTCCTGTAAGGCCAACATGGAAAACCAGGCTCCAATACTTGTAGCCCGCAGCGAAACATTCTTCCAACGCTCTGCAGCATAGGAATAGACCGCTTCCAACTCTGGAACCACTACCCACGGCAGCAGCTTTTCGGAGCTGCCCTTGCGCTCTCCATGTTCGGGCAAATCAACAGCAAGAACCTGATATCCTGCTGGGCAGGCAAGCTCTGCAAACGGCAGGGCTTCTTCTTTGCAACCCATTTTGCCATGGACATAGAGATATACTTTTCGGCTTTCTTCCCCGTACAGCAAAGCAGGAATACCGCTGATCTCAAGTTTCTGTGTTTTCATCGTAACATCTCCTGTCAGATGCCGCCTTCCTTTTTTCGGTACAGCGGCTGGTTGAGATTCTTCACTTCCAGCTTTCTCTTCATTGTAATTGTTCCTATGATAACACACTTCCCGTTCAAACACAAACAAAAAGAGCTGTGACACCCTGTTACAGGTACCACAGCTCTTAAATTCATTCAGTCAGACTGAATTACTTCACCATGCTTGCAACTTCAGCAGCGAAGTCATCAGCACGCTTCTCCAGGCCCTCGCCCTTCACGAAACGGGTGAACTTGACGATCTTGATCTCGCCGCCCAGATCCTTAGCGACCTTAGCGGTGTACTGAGCAACAGACAGATCGCCGTCCTTGACGAACTCCTGATCGACCAGGCAGTTCTCCTTGAAGTACTTCTTGATCTTGCCCTCGATCATCTTCTGCTTCACAGCATCAGGCTTGTTGGCGTTCTTGGGATCGCCAGCCATCTGAGCCAGCATGATCTCCTTCTCCTTGGCAACGACCTCAGCGGGGACAGAAGCCTCATCGACATAGCTGGGGTTAGCAGCTGCGACCTGCATGGCAATGTCCTTGCCGTAAGCAGTGAACTCGTCCTTGCTGTCGATGTCGTTGGTGGTCTCGAAGTTGACCAGGATGCCGTGAGTGCCGCCACCGTGGACGTAAGCAGAGCAAACGCCCTCGTAACGGACAAAACGACGGATCTTAATGTTCTCCTTGATGACCAGGATCAGGTTCTTCAGAGCCTCGTCAACGGTCTCGCCAGCCTCGGTCTTGCAAGCCATCAGAGCCTCAACATCAGCAGGGTTCTGCAGCATGATGACCTTGGTTGCTTCCTTGACGAACGCAACGAACTTGTCGTTCTTGGCAACGAAGTCAGTCTCAGCGTTGACCTCGATGACAACACCGACCTTGCACTTGGGGCAGTAGTCAGCGTAGACCATACCCTCGGCAGCAACGCGGCTTGCCTTCTTGGCAGCAGTAGCCAGACCACGCTCGCGCAGGATCTCAATAGCCTTCTCGAAGTTGCCGTCAGCCTCAGTCAGAGCCTTCTTGCACTCCATCATGCCGCAGTCGGTCTGCTTGCGCAGTTCCATAACGTCCTTTGCAGAAATAGCCATTTTTGTAGTCTCCCTTACACGTTATTTCACGGGTTTGTTCTGTACAGCCAAAAATCAGGCGTTGGCAGCTTCCTCAGCGGGAGCCTCCTGGTTGCCCTGCTTGCCTTCCAGAACAGCGTCAGCCATAGCGCCAGCGATCAGCTTGACAGCGCGGATAGCGTCGTCGTTGCCGGGGATGACGTAATCGATCTCGTCGGGGTTGCAGTTGGTATCAACGATAGCCACGATGGGGATGTTCAGCTTGCGGGCCTCAGCAACAGCGATGCGCTCCTTGTGAGGATCAACGATGAACATAGCCTTCGGCAGGGTCTTCATGTTCTTGACACCGCCCAGGTACTTGTCCAGCTTCTCCATCTCCAGCTCGAGCTTAGCAACTTCCTTCTTGGGCAGCAGCTCGAAGGTGCCGTTCTCCTTCATCTTAGCCAGCTGATCCATACGGTCGATACGCTTACGGATGGTGCGGAAGTTGGTCAGCATACCGCCCAGCCAGCGAGCGTTGACGTAGTGCATGCCGCAGCGCAGAGCCTCGTCACGGATGGACTCCTGAGCCTGCTTCTTGGTGCCGACGAACAGGATGT
>ENA-OQNO01000056-OQNO01000056.1-human-gut-metagenome-genome-assembly--contig:-NODE-56-length-143394-cov-38.701732_pt1 | contig 143394 bp, 131 predicted proteins | sample MGYA00242629_ERZ504880 | MGnify/ENA primary metagenome ERZ504880 (study PRJEB26092, sample SAMD00036377) | human gut metagenome | host: Homo sapiens | study: EMG produced TPA metagenomics assembly... | reverse complement strand
GGACGACTTTGCGGGCGATGGCCGTCGCTTCTACACCGATGGCCGCAATGTCCACAAATACCTGAAAGAATTGGTGGCGGCAGGCGGCATCGACGGCATGGTGACGGTGGGCGAAATGTCCTCCACCTCGTTGGAAAACTGCATCGGGTACACTGCTGCGGGCAACCATGAACTGTCTATGTGCTTCAACTTCCATCATCTGAAGGTGGACTACAAGAACGGCGACAAATGGGCACTGATGCCTGCCGACCATCTTGCGCTGAAGAAGCTGTTCCAGACATGGCAGGAGGGGATGCAGGCGCATGACGGCTGGAATGCGCTGTTCTGGTGTAATCACGACCAGCCCCGTGCCGTGAGTCGCTTTGGCAGCGATACGGCCTACTGGAAGGAAAGTGCCAAGATGCTGGCCACCGCTATCCACTTCATGCGCGGTACGCCGTATATCTATCAGGGCGAAGAATTGGGAATGACCAACGCGCACTTTACCTCCATTGATCAGTACCGGGATGTAGAAAGCCTGAATTACTACAACATCCTGCGCGGCGAGGGCAAGTCCGAGGCCGAAACGCTCGACATCATCGCCCAGCGCAGCCGCGACAACGGCCGTACCCCGATGCAGTGGGATGCCAGCGCGAACGCAGGTTTCACCACCGGTACGCCGTGGATCGGCACCGCCGATAACTATCAGACCATCAACGCCGCCGCCGAGATGGACGACCCGGACTCGGTGCGCAGTTTCTACAAGACGCTGGTGCACCTGCGCAAACAGCACAAGGTCATCAGCGAGGGAAAGATCGAGTTCCTCTTCCCGGAAAATGCCGACCTGCTGGCCTACCGCCGCTATGGTGCGCCGGACGGAGAAGAGCTGCTGGTGCTGTGCAACCTGACAGCGCACGAAGTACCTGTCACCCTGCCGGAGGGGTGGGCCGGTACGGAAAAGCTGCTGGGCAACTACACGGAAACGGCTGCTGCGCTGCGCCCGTATGAGTGCACCGTTCTGAAAAAATAAAAACAAGGTGTGTCCACCCGGACGCACCCTGCCAAAATCCACATACGACAGCGATATGAGAAACAGAGCGTTCCCCATCGGGAACGCTCTGTTTTTCTTTACTGGTGGTATGATGAGCCTGTTCTGCCTGCCATGCGGCAAGCTCGCGTTTGAAAACACGTCACTTTCGGCAGCTTGCAAGAAAACACGGTGAAAACTTTGGCAAAAAGAGAGAGAACTGGACGGTGCCAGCCCTCTTGACAAGGTTTTTCTACGAAATGTTGTTCCATCCCGGTTTTGTCCCGGTTTCAAAAAGGGCTTGCATTCGGTTATATACCATGCTATAATGCTCCCAGAAATTGAATCAAGAATCTTCAGGGCAGGGTGCGATTCCCTACCGGTGGTACAGCCCACGAGCCGCAAGGCATGATTCGGTGAAACTCCGAAGCCGACAGTACAGTCTGGATGAAAGAAGATAGGAAAGCATAGAGAAACCACAAGATCTCTGTACTCATGGAAGCTGCTCTGAGATGCGTTTGCATTTCAGAGCTTTCTTTTTGCGCAGGAGATACTGCGCCTGTTTGCCTTGCCCTGAACAATCTGGTTCGGGGCTTTTTTATTTGGAGGCAGAGAGATGAACGATACAGAGTATATGCGTCTTGCCTTAGAACTGGCGAAAAAAGGATGCGGATGGACATCCCCAAATCCGATGGTGGGTGCTGTCATTGTAAAAGATGGTCAGATCATCGGGCAGGGATGGCATGAACGGTATGGCCAGCCCCATGCGGAGCGAAATGCGTTAGCATCCTGCGTTGTTGACCCCGAAGGGGCAACGATGTATGTGACGCTGGAGCCCTGCTGTCATTTTGGGAAACAGCCGCCGTGTGTGAATGCTATTCTGGAAGCGGGCATCAGCCGGGTCGTAGTGGGGTCGGCAGACCCAAACCCGCTGGTGTCGGGAAAAGGAATTGCTGCTTTGCGGGTGCAGGGGGTAGCGGTGACGGAAGGCGTTTTGCGGGAAGAATGCGACGCACTCAATCGGATATTCTTCCATTTTATAACGACAAAACGCCCGTTTGTTTCTATGAAGTATGCCATGACAATGGACGGAAAAATTGCCACAGTTACGGGCGCATCCAAATGGATTACAAGTGAAGCTGCCCGAGCGGATGTTCAACAACAGCGGCATCGTTTCAGCGGAATCATGGTCGGTGTCGGAACCATTCTTGCCGATGATCCCTTATTGACCTGCCACATGGAGAACGGAAAAAATCCAGTTCGCATCGTCTGCGATACTCAGCTGCGGACACCATTGCAAGCACAGGTGGTCGCAACAGCAAAACAGATCCCGACCATCCTTGCGACCTGCTGCGCCGACCCGAAACGGCAGGCGATATATCGACAGGCTGGGTGCCGAGTGATTTGTCTGGACAAAAGGAACGGTCACGTTGACCTTGTACAACTTATGGAAAAACTTGGTCAGGAACAACTCGACAGCATTCTTCTGGAAGGCGGAGGGACACTGAACTGGGCAGCTCTGGAAAGCGGCGTTGTTCAACAGGTGCAGGCGTACATTGCCCCAAAGCTGTTCGGCGGACAGGAAGCAAAAACACCGGTGGAAGGTGCAGGAGTTCCTATGCCGAGTGCAGCATTCCGGCTGAAAAACAGCAGCCTGACCCATCTTGGCGAGGATATTCTGATTGAAAGTGAGGTCGAGTATCCATGTTCACCGGAATTATAGAAGAAGTCGGAACCGTAAAGCAGATCACGCATGGGCAGCATTCGGAAGTGCTGAACATTCAGGCACGGACCGTTCTGGAAAACACAAAAATCGGTGACAGCATCGCAGTGAATGGCATCTGCTTGACCGTTACCCGGCTTTTTGCAGACAGCTTTTCTGCCGATGTTATGCATGAAACCCTGAACCGCTCCTCTCTTGCAGGTCTTATGGTCGGGAGCAGGGTCAATCTGGAACGGGCAATGGCTGCGGATGGACGGTTCGGCGGGCATATTGTGGCGGGTCATGTGGATGGCACCGGGTGCATCCTGCGAATCGAAAAAGACGACAATGCGGTCTGGTTTACCATCCATGCGGAACCGAATCTTTTGCGCTATGTCGTGGAAAAAGGCTCCATCGCGGTCGATGGTATAAGCCTGACGGTGGCAGAAGTCAGTTCAGATGCGTTTTCGGTGTCCACCATCCCTCACACCGTCAGCTGTACAAATCTGTGTCAAAGGCACAAAAACGATGTGGTAAATCTGGAGACCGACATCCTTGGCAAGTATGTCGAAAAGCTGTTTCAGCCGATACCGCAGGAACACCGGCAAAGCTCTGTTACGAAAGAAATGCTGATACGCTACGGATTTGAATAAGGAGAAACGACGATGAGATTCAATACCATTCCTGAAGCTCTGGAAGATTTGAGACAAGGCAAGATCATTTTGGTGACGGATGACCCGGAACGCGAAAACGAGGGCGATTTTATCTGTGCCGCTGAGTTTGCGACAACAGAAAATGTCAATTTCATGGCGACCCACGGCAAAGGTCTGATCTGTATGCCGATGTCGGAAGCCTTTGTGCAGAAGCTGAGGTTTCCGCAGATGGTTCGGCATAACACGGACAACCATGAAACCGCCTTTACCGTGTCCATCGACCATATTTCAACCACGACCGGCATTTCTGCTGCGGAACGCTCTATTACCGCGCTGGCCTGTGTAGCAGAAGACGCAAAAGCAGAAGATTTCCGGCGACCGGGTCATATGTTCCCGCTTTTAGCAAGGAAAAATGGTGTTCTGGAACGGAACGGCCACACAGAAGCCACCGTAGACCTGTGCCGTCTGGCAGGGCTGAAAGAGTGCGGGCTTTGCTGCGAGATCATGAGGGACGATGGCACTATGATGCGCACGGAGGAACTTGCACAGCTGGCAGAACGATTCCAAATCAAATTCATCACCATCCAAGCTTTGCAAGAGTACCGTAAGTGTCACGAAAAGCTGGTCGATCAGGTGGCTGCCGTAAATCTACCGACAAAATACGGCGACTTCCGCGCATACGGTTTTGTGAGCCGCCTGAACGGAGAGCATCACATCGCATTGGTAAAAGGTGAAATCGGTGATGGCCGGGATGTCCTGTGTCGGGTGCATTCGGAATGTCTGACGGGTGATACGTTCGGTTCGCTGCGCTGCGATTGCGGACAGCAGTTGGCTGCGGCGATGACGCAAATTGAAAAGGAGGGGCGTGGCATCCTGCTCTATATGCGGCAGGAAGGGCGCGGTATCGGTCTCATAAATAAGCTGCGTGCCTACGAGTTGCAGGAACAGGGCATGGATACCCTGGAAGCCAACCTCGCCCTTGGTTTCCATGGGGATGAACGGGAGTATTACATGGGAGCACAGATTTTGCGGGAGCTGGGAGCACATAGTTTGCGCTTGTTGACCAATAATCCGGATAAGGTATACCAACTTTCCGAGTTCGGTCTGGAGATTACAGAACGTGTCCCAATTCAGATGACTGCGACCGCGCACGACCTGTTCTATCTGAAAACCAAGCAGGCAAGAATGGGACATATCCTGAGTTATTAAGGAAAAGAGGGATTTTACAATGAAATCATTTGAAGGAAAACTGATTGCACAAAACATCCGGGTCGGTATCGTTGCTGCACGATTCAACGAGTTCATCACCTCAAGGCTCCTTGGCGGTGCAATGGATGCACTCCTTCGGCACGATGTGAGCGAGGACGATGTTCATGTCGCATGGGTGCCGGGAGCGTTTGAAATTCCGCTGGTTGCTTCCAAAATGGCAAAAAGCGGAAAGTACGATGCTGTGATTTGCCTTGGCGCAGTGATTCGCGGCTCTACCAGCCATTACGACTACGTCTGCAACGAAGTCTCAAAAGGCATCGCAGCAGTTTCGCTGGAAAGCGGGATTCCTGTTTTATTTGGCGTTCTGACGACTGAAAATATCGAGCAGGCAATCGAGCGGGCAGGGACGAAAGCCGGAAACAAGGGCTATGACTGCGCGGTCAGCGCCATCGAAATGGTCAATCTGATCCGCGAAATGGATGCAGAGTAACGGTGACACAGGAGCCTTCCATGATTGTGATACGAGCGAACACCCCGGACCCGGCACTGGAGCAAACGATTCTGAGCCTTTTGCAACAGGCGCAGATCGATGCGGAGCAGATCACATTCTGCGCAAAGAAAAAACTGGAACTGCCGGGATTGGTGATTGACAACACCCGACATGAAATTTCAGCCAACGGCAGAAATATTTCGTTGACACGTCTTGAATCCGACCTGTTGTGGGTGCTGGCAGTCTGCGAAGGAACGGCGCTCTCTAAAAAAGAGCTTTTTGATGCTGTATGGGGAAAGGATTGCGCCGATACCTTAAAAGTGGTTGGCAATACCGTTTCCAATCTCCGAAAGAAGCTGGCATTCTGCGGGCTGGACGGATGTCTTTGCACAGTTGGTGGAGGGTATGCTTTTCGTTACGTTCTGGCAGAGCAGGGAAAAGCCCATTCCAATACTGTCCCGACAATGGTATACGGTTGCCCAAAGGAGCTGAGAGAAAATGACCCGAATCTTGTTCATCTGTCTGGGGAATATCTGCCGTAGTCCCATGGCGGAATTTGTTATGAAAGACCTTGTGGAAAAAGCCGGTATTGCAGAAAAATTTGAAATCGCCTCCGCTGCGACCAGTGCGGAAGAAGTGGGCAACCCGGTCTATCCACCCGCTCGGCAAAAATTGGCAGACCATGCCATTTCCTGTGTAGGCAAAACGGCGCGTCAGATGACACGGCAGGATTATGATACCTATGATTATCTGGTTGCAATGGATCGAAGCAACCTGCGGGATATGGCTCGTTTTGTAGGGAACGACCCGTTGCACAAGGTCTCCCTCCTGATGTCGTATACCAGTACGCCGCACGATGTGGCCGACCCGTGGTTTACTGGAAATTTCGAGGACACATGGCGGGATGTACTGGCAGGTTGCACGGCGTTGTTAGAGAGGCTGTGCCAATAAAAGAAACAACTGGGTGTATCATCGTTCAGATGAAGCATCCAGCTGTTTTTGATTTAATCTTCTAGCCTGCCGTGGTCGTATAGCTTTTTACATCAGAAGTTGTTGGAAAATCAACCCTGGATGCGGGTCTGCATCAGATGGTCCGGGGTGTAGGCATCGGATAAGGTACCGTTCATGCTGGCGGCATAGTAATACAGGGCTGTCCAGGATTTCAGTTCATAGCTGGTGCCCTCCAGCACGCCCTTGCCGCGGCAATAAGGAGCCCAGAACCGGTAGTATTCCTCCGATTTGTTGTCGGAGGGAACATCCATGTAGGTGCCGGTGGCCTCATCGTAGGGGGCAAAGGGAAGCGCCTGCCCTGTGGCCATTTTGCTGGCCCAGGGCAGCAGACTCACCAAGTTCTGGGAGGATTCAAAGGTGAAAGAGGTGGAGTAGGCTTTGTGGAAGTCCAGAGGCTGCCAGCTGTCGCTCTCCGGGAAATAGACTTCGATGCTGGAAACATTACAGGAGATCTGCCCGTCAGAAATGTGATAGCGGTAGCGCAGATTTCCGGTGTGGAGGGTGCCGGCACCGCCGTAGGTCCGGCCCTGAGGGGTGACACCGGAGCACGCAGCATCAAAGACACAGATGGATGCCAGCTGTGCACCGGACAAGTCGCAGACCACCAGACTGGAGCCCGCGCTGTGGTCGATCGCCGATTCACCGGTGGATTGCTCGTTGAAGGCGTCCGCGACGGTAAAGTCACCCTGATACAGCGCAGTGCGGACGTAGCCGCCGAACACGAAGGATACCTGAGAGCCGGAGGCATAATTGAAGGAATCACAGATAAAGGCGGTGACAGGAGACTGGATGTAAGTGTATCCGATGGCCTTTCCGTCTTCGTACTGGATATAGTCGTAGCCGGTGGGGATGGTCATCACCACGCTGTCCGGCGTTACATCGTCCAGACCCAGCTTGGAGAAATAGCCGTCCGGTGCCGTCAGGTCTGCGTCGTAGCGGGCCAGAAGATCCTGCATACTCCGGTATGCCAGAGCTTCCGGTGACAGATCCCGGGGATCCTCGTAGTCGTATGCCTTCGTCAGCTCATAGCAACAGGTCTCCTCTGGCACCCAGGTCCAGCCGGCAGATATTTTTTGCAGGCTCAGCACGCCCAGGTTTTGAGCATAGCAGCCGGTGGAGGTCATGATCACGCCGTTCTCCACGATGGGTTGGTCATAGGCGAGGTGGTCGTGAGCGTTCTGGATCACGTCCAGGAAGCCTTCCTGAGCCCGCGCGGTGGCCCGGTCCTCTTCCATGCCGCAGTGGCTGATGGCGATGACAAGATCACAGCCCTTCTCCTCCTTGAGGAAACGGGCATAGACTCTGGCAACCTCGGCACAGTCCATCCGGGTCAGGTCCGAGTTCTTGCAGTAGCCGTAGGACTCCTCGCCTTCCAGGGCAAACAGACCCACCCTGTAGCCTGCTACCTGGCGGATGGCGTAGTTTTTGGCCCCGGTCTTGGCGTAGGCCCCGGCACCAAAAGCATTGGTGCTCAGGTCATTGGGGCGGATGTCAGCGCTGGTATAAGAGATCGGCTCGCCGTTGGCGTTGTATTTGATGAACATATTGGATACCAGCAACTGGGGCAGTTTGTGGTAGACCCCGTAGCGCAGCCGGTTTTTCCGGGCGTTGACCCAGGAGTTTTCGACGGCCTGATCGCCCACGTCGAATTCGTGGTTGCCCAGGGTGCAGAAATCTACCTGCATTTCGGCCAGGGCCAGGATCTCCCAGCCCTTTTGATAGCCGTCCTGGTAAGGAGTTCCCTGGGAGTAGTCACCACCGTCCAAGGTCAGGGTTTTGCCAAAGGCTCGGTGGCGTACCCCGGCCTGTGCGGCGGCCATTCGCGCCACGCCGCCGGTGATCCGGGTAGAGCCGTCCGTACTCATGATCTTAGAAGTACCCAGATTGGAGTGGATATCGTTGCTCAGCAGCAACACGATATCGCCTTTGTAGGGGGTGTGGCCCTGCGTGTCAGGCCAGGCACAGCCCATGAGAGCGGGAGCCATAGCAGTTCCGGCAGCGGTGGCGGCTGCCAGCTTCAGGAAACTTTTCCGCGAAATCTTTTTCATGATTCTGTTCTCCTTTTGACAGTCTCTTGGTATCGTGTCATTCTTGTGATGATGGACGGGAATGGCCATTCTCCCATCGGGTCTTTGGGACTGCTGTACTTCCGGTGCACACGGAAAAACGCAGAGAAGATTCCAACCTTGCAAAAAGAAAAAGACGCACCACAAGCCGAAAGGGGCTGTTGTGCGTCTCTCATTCTCTCACGCAGAACCTGTATGGAATCCTTGTATCTCATACTATAGCAAGACTTTCCGCAAAAGTCAACACATTGCCTTGTTTTTGGATTGAATGTTGAAAATATTTTGGCTTTTGCAATGTGGGCAAGGCCGGACCCTGTGAGCGTGAAAAACCTTCAGCTGTTTCCCAATGGACACGAATCGACAAAAATGAAGGAACAACCACCAGCTCGGCTGGTGGTTGTTTATTGTGTGCAAGGGCAATTGTTGCCAATTTTCACAGATTGCGCTATACTGATTCCGAAAAGTTTTTGTGAAGGGGAGAACCGGATGCTGCGCTGTGCGATCGTGGAGGACAGCCCCAGAGAGCTGGAACATCTGAAAGAATGCCTTGCCCGCTACTCGGCAGAGCGGGATATCCCGCTGGAGACCACGGCCTTCGGGGATGCGGCGTCGTTTCTGGAACATTACCGTGCCGACTATGACATCGTGTTCATGGACATTGAGCTGCCGGGCATCAACGGCATGGAGGCGGCCCACCGCCTGCGGGAGATCGACCGGCAGGTCATCCTGATCTTTGTGACCAACATGGCCCAGTTTGCGGTCAAGGGCTATGAGGTGGATGCGCTGGACTACATCATCAAGCCTGCCCAGTATGGGCCGTTGAGCATCAAGCTGGACCGTGCGGCCCAGCGCTGGCGCGCCGCCGCCGAGAGCGTGATGGTGGCCCTGCCCACCGGCACCCAGCGGCTGCTGCTGTGGGAGATCTATTACATCGAGGTGCAGGGCCACAAGCTGACCTATCACACTGAAAAAGGCCAGCTGCCGGGCACCGGAACCCTGCAGGACGCCGAACAGCGGCTGCACGGCAAGGGCTTCCTGCGCTGCAACAAGTGCTATCTGGTCAACCAGAAGCACATCCAGACCGTCACCGGCAGCGACGTAGTGCTTTCCAACGGGGAGAAGCTGCAGATCAGCCGTCTGCGCAAAAAGGAATTCATGGAGGAGCTGGCCCGCAGCATGGGCAACGAATTTGTGCTATGAGTACGGTCATCGATCTGTTTGAACGCCACGGCTATGTGCTGGAACTGCTGGCGTGCGTGGCGGCCACCACCTGGAAGCTGGAGCGGCAGGAGCGCTTTGCGGCGCGGCTGACCGGCATCCTGCTGGCGGAGGCCTGCTTTACCATCGTGTGGGAGCAGGTGCCCCACAACCTCTACACCGAGTCGCTGCGCACCTTTCTGCTGTGGAGCATCGCGGCGGTGGGCATCCGGCTGTGCTTCCGCATCGCGGCAGCGTGGGCGGTGTTCTATGCTACGGCTGCGGGCACCATGCAGCACATCATCTACCGGGGGGCCAAGCTGCTGCAGAATGCGGTGTATCACATGGACCGGCAGTACTGGGCCTGGAGCCAGTGGGTCTATCTGGGCCTTTTCGTGCTGCTGTTCGCGGTGTGCTGCCTGACCCTCACCCGGCGGCTGCACAGCCGCAATCTGGGCACACTGCCCGGGCGCACGATGACTTTTATCATGGTGGGCTACCAGCTGAGCATGAACATCTTCGTCAACCTGTTCAACGCCTTTAGTGTGGACAGCGCCCCGCGCATCTTTACCGTCTACAGCGTCTACGACGAGGTGACCACCATCCTGCTGTTCTTCCTGCTGTGTGAGATCCTGCAGCACAGCGACGCCGAGTGGGACAACATGGTGCTGCAGCAGATGATGCGCCAGCAGCGCCAGCAGATGGAGCTGTCCAAGGAGACGGTGGAGCTCATCAACATCAAGTGCCATGACATCCGCAAGCAGCTGTACACGCTGGGCAGCCGGGTGCCGACCGAGGAGCTGGACGAGCTGAAAAAGGCGGTGGATATCTACGACTCCACGATCAAGACCGGCAACGAGACGTTGGACGTGCTGCTGGCGGAGCGCTCCATCGTGTGCAAGGGCCGCGGCATCCAGCTGGATTACATCGCCGACGGTGCAAAGCTGGACTTCCTGAAGCCCGGCGAGGTGTACTCGCTGTTCGGCAACGCGCTGGACAACGCCATCGAGGCGGTGACCCCGCTGGAGCCGGACCGCCGCTACATCGGCCTGCAGGTGCGGGCCGAGCGGGGCATGCTGCTCATCCGCATGGAGAACTGCGCCGCCGAGCCGCTGCACTTTGTGGACGGCCTGCCCCAGACCACCAAGGGGGACGCCCGGTGGCACGGTTTTGGCGTTAAGAGCATCCGCCGCATCGTGCAGCAGCACGGCGGCACCCTGACGATGCAGGCACAGGACGGCATGTTCCGTCTGGTGGCGCTCCTGCCGCTCAAATGACAGTTCAGGGCCCCAAAATGACAGTTTGGGAAAAATCTGTTGTAAATATTCACAAAACCTCTATACTATCGGCAGAGCTTTGAATCACTCTGCCGGTTTCTTTTTGTGCGGCGTTTGCTTCCGCACCGCACAGGGGGAGAGCGGACAACTTTCAAAGGAGGACAAAATGTTGAAGAAGAAAAACCTGTGGCGCGGTTTGACCATGGTGTTTGCCCTGCTTCTGGCCGTTTCCATGATGGCAGGCAACATCCTGGAGCTCTACCGCACCTCTGTGGATGCCTTCCTGGGCACCCGCAGCACCCAGACTGTGACCGAGCAGTCGGACGATGAATCCGATGCCTGGACCTACAAGTCGGAATTCACCACGGCCAAAGAAGCCTACGAGGGCTTCAAGGACTTCGCCATCGAGGCTTCGCAGGAGACCTTTGCCCTGCTGAAGAACGAGAACGGTGCCCTGCCTCTGGCCAAGGATGCCAAGATCACCATGCTGGGCGTCCGCAGCTATGCTCCTGTTTACGGCAACAGCGGCGGCAGCGTGCCGGACGGCAAGTCCACCGTGCAGATCTTTGACGCCTTTACCGAGCGCGGCTTCCAGCTGAACCCGGAGACCCTGGCAGCTTACGAGGCATTCTTTGCGGACAAGGAATGGACCAAGCCCCAGTTCGGCGGCGGCATCCTGCCGGCTTACGCCGAGATCACCGCTTACGATGATCCCCACGAGCTGACCCTGGACGAGCTCAAGCAGCTCAACCCCGACTTTGAGTCCAAGTACACCGAGTACGGCGACGCTGCCATCGTGGTGGTGAGCCGTGTCGGCGGCGAAGCCGGTGCATACTACCCCGGCGAGGAAGGCCTGGCAGACGGCGTGCACACCGTCAACGGCAACATCCTGAGCCTGAGCGATGAAGAAATGGCCATGATCGAGGAAGCAAAGGCCAATTTCGACAAGGTCATCGTGCTGGTCAACGCAGCCAACCCCATGGAGATCTCCAACCTGGAAGAGGACCCCGACATTGACGCCATCCTGTGGGTGGGCTACCCCGGTGCTTATGGCTTCTACGGCGTGGCCGACGTGCTGAACGGCACCGTGGCTCCCTCTGCCCATCTGGGCGATACCTTCGTCAAGAACGGTGCACTGGCTCCCGCCATGCAGAACTTTGGCAACATCCCCTGGGCAAACGCTTCGGACTTTGCTGAGGGCACCAGCGTCAACTCCTACCTGATCGAGACCGAGGGCATCTACACCGGCTACCGTTACTACGAGACCCGTTATGCGGACATCGTGCTGGGCAACGGCGGTGCCAATGCCTCTGCCGGTACCTACGCCAACGCCGACGGCACCGTGGCCGCCAGCGACGGCACCTGGAGCTACGACAACGAGGTGGTCTATCCCTTCGGCTACGGCATGAGCTACACCACCTTTGAGCAGACCCTGGACAGCGTGGTCATCACCGGTGACAAGCGCACCGCTACCGTGACCGTGACCACCACCAACACCGGCGATGTAGCCGGCAAGGCTGTCGTGCAGCTGTACGCCAGCGCACCCTACACCGACTACGACAAGCAGAACGGCATCGAAAAGTCCGCCCTGCAGCTGATGGACTACGAAAAGACCAACACCCTGCAGCCCGGCGAGAGCCAGACCATTACCATGAATGTGGACATGAGCCTGCTGGCCAGCTACGACAGCCAGAACGCCAAGACCTTCATCGTGGACCCGGGCGACTACTACTTCGCCATCGGCTCTGACGCCCATGATGCTCTGAACAATATCCTGGCTGCTCAGGGCAAGACCACTGCCGACGGCATGACCGCCGACGGCGATGCTTCCAAGACCTACCAGTGGACCTGGGACGGCGCTGTGGATGCCGACACCTTCTCTGTGAGCAAGGCCGGCGTGGAGATCACCAACGCAGTGAGCGACGGCGACTACTCCATGGACATCAACACCTTCATCCCCGGCACCGCTACTTATCTGTCCCGCAGCGACTGGGACGGCACCTTCCCCACCACCATTACCGGCCTGAAGGCCGAGGGCCGTCTGGCCACCCTGCTGGCCAACGACTTCATCGACATCAAGACCGATGAGGACACCTCGGACATCGTGTTCGGCGACACCACCAGCACCCTGACCCTGAACGACCTGAAGGGCGCTGACTTCGACGATCCCCGCTGGGATGAGCTGGTCGGCAAAGTGACCATCGACGAGTTCCTGAACTTTGCCTCCAACGCCTTCCACAACATCCAGAACATCGACTCTGTGGGCCTGCTGCAGTACGCAGCCGACGACGGCCCCAACGGTTCCGACTCGCACTACCTGACCGAGGGCAGCTACCAGGGCACCCCGTATGCAGATGCTGCCGATTACGACTACGGCACCCGCGTCGGCCCCACCCCGGAGAACATCGCTTACAGCTGGAACAAGGAACTGGCCTACCGCGTGGGTGAGATCACCCTGGGCGAGAGCACCCTGGTGCTGAACCTGCCCATCATGATCGGCCCCGGCATGAACATCCATCGTCACGGCTACAACGCCCGCGGCGCAGAGTATTACTCCGAGGACCCCGTCCTGTCCGGTTACACCGGTTCCGCTGTGGTGCAGGGCGCTCAGAGCAAGGGCACCCTGGTCAACATCAAGCACGCCGCCTTCAACGATCAGGAGATCAACCGCTCCGGCATCGCAGTCTTTATGACCGAGCAGAAGGCCCGCGAGCTGGAGCTGCGCAACCTGCAGCAGGCCTTTGAGGGCAACGGCAAGCCCGCTTCCTTCGAGGCGGATCCTTCCCGCGATGACACCTACACGGTGGGTGCTCTGGGCGTGATGAGCTCCTACAACCGCATCGGTGCTGTGGCCTCCAGCGCAAACGCTGGTGTCCAGGTGCAGATCATGCGCAACGAGTGGGGCTTCAAGGGCTACAACGTCACCGACTTTACCGGTGTTACCCTGCATGCTTCTCCCAAGGAGTCCATCCTGGCTGGCACCACCGCATTCTGCGGTTTCGGCAAGGACGACAGCATCACCTACTGGAATGCTGACGCTCTGAAGGGCGACCGCACCATGCTGCTGGCCATCAAGCAGAACATCCATTACCTGCTGTACGCTCTGGCTAACAGTGCCGCCATGAACGGCGTCAACTCCACCACCCGCACCATCAGCGTGATGACCTGGTGGCGTATGACCTACCGCGTGTGCATCTACGGCTTTGCAGCCCTCACCGCACTGTGCGCCCTGCTGTACGTCGTGTCTGCGGTCAAGAGCAAGAAGCAGAAGACTGCAAAGGAGGCCTGAGCCATGAAAACGAAACTGAACACGAAGACGATCGTGGCTGCTGTGGCCAGTGTGATCGGCCTTGCAGTCTATGGTTACACCTCGATGGTGGGCTATCTGGCGGCTTCGGCCACCAGCACCCTGCCGGTGGTGCTCACCGTGGCCGCGCTGGTGTGCCTGGCTCTGCGCCAGTTCGCCGGCAGCAAGCTGCCCGCCGTGGTCAACGACGTGCTGCTGGTGGCAGCCAATGTCTGCCTGATCAGCAGCTTCGCCGTATTCGTTCTGGCCCGCGTTTCGCTGGCTGCGGACGTCTACTTCATCCCGGTCAACTATCCGGCTTCTGAGGCCACGGCCCTGCACATCTCCATCGTGGGTGCCGTGTGCTACCTGGTCGGCATCGTGACCCTGATCGTGGAAGGCTTCTCCGCAAAGAACTGATGAATCCCCCAGCCGCCCGGCGGAGAAGCTCTGCCGGGCGGCATTTTGGGTTCCGACCTTATCTTGTGATCAAATGAAAGGAGGCAGATGCCTGTGATCGCCTGTTCGTTCAACACCGGCTGGACCTGCCGCCACCTGTTGGAAGAGGGACCGGCCGTGCCGGTCACCCTGCCCCATGATGCGGCACTGGCCGAACCCCGTACCGAGACGGCCCCCGGCGGCACCAACACCGGCTGGTACGAGGGCTATGATTACCTTTATGAAAAACGCTTCACCCCGGACGCAGCCCTGCAGGGCCAGACCCTTGTGCTGGAATTCGAGGGCGTGTACCACAACGCCGAAGTCTGGCTCAACGGCGAGAAGCTGGCGTTCAACCCCTACGGCTACACCGACTTCAAGGTAGACCTGACCGGGAAGCTGGACTTTGATGCCGAAAACGTGCTGCAGGTGATCGCCCGCAACGCCGACCAGCCCAACAGCCGCTGGTATTCCGGTGCGGGCATCTACCGCCCGGTCACCCTGTGGGTGGGCCCGGAAGCACACCTGCTGCTGGACGGCCTGCGGGTGCGCACCGTGTCCATCGACCCGCCGGAAGTGGAAGTCACGGCGGCGGCCAGCGCCCCCGGCACCGTGCAGCTGCAGGTGCTGGACGGCACTACCGTGCTGGCCAGTGCGTCCGCTGAGGCCGGAAAGCCGGTGCGCCTGAAACTGCCGGAGGCAGCGCTCTGGAGCCCGGAGCACCCGCAGCTGTACACCCTGCAGGCGGCCTACGGCACCGACACGGCAGCGGCCCGCTTTGGCATCCGCAGCCTTGCCTGGGGCAGGGAGGGCCTGCTGCTCAACGGCAGCCGGATCATCCTGCAGGGTGCCTGCATCCACCACGACAACGGCCTGCTGGGTGCAGTGTGCCACCCGGATGCGGTGCGCCGCAAGGTGCGCATCCTGCACGAGAACGGCTACAACGCCATCCGTTCGGCCCACAATCCCTGTTCCAAGGCCCTGCTGGACGCCTGCGACGAGCAGGGGATGCTGGTGATGGATGAGTACATCGACCACTGGTACATCCACAAGACCGAGCACGACTATGTGGACTATTTCAACGACTGGTGGCGCAGCGACCTGGAAAGCATGGTCAAAAAGGACTACAACCACCCTTGTGTGATCCTGTATTCCACCGGCAATGAGGTCAGCGAGACGGCTCAGAAAAAGGGCATTGCCCTGACGAAGCAGCTCACCCGGTATCTGCACCGCCTGGATGACACCCGCCCGGTGACCTGCGGTGTGAACATCTTCTTCAACTTCCTCAGCTCCATCGGATTTGGTGTGTACAGCGACAAAAAAGCCAAAAAGCAGGCCGAGGACGCCACCAAAAAGAAAAAGGCCGTGGGCAGCCAGTTCTTCAACAATCTGGCGGGCCTGCTGGGCAGCGAGTTCATGAAGCACGGTGCCACCCTGCATGGCTGCGACGTCAAGACCCGCGACGCCTTTGCCAACATGGACATTGCCGGTTACAACTACGGCATCTACCGCTACGAGCACGACCTGAAAAAATACCCCGACCGCCTGATTTTGGGCAGCGAGACCTTCTGCAGCGACGCCTACCGGTTCCGGGAGCTGGCCAAGAAAGAACCCCGGCTCATCGGTGACTTTGTGTGGGCCGGTATGGACTACCTGGGCGAAGTGATGGTGGGCAGCTGGGAGTATGCCGACAACGCGCCCCGCTTTGACGGCGGCCTTGGCTGGGTGAGCGCCGGTTCCGGCCGCATCGACCTGACCGGCAAGCCGCTGGGTGAGGCCCTGTATACCCGGGTGGCGCTGGAACAGGCCGAAGGGCCGTTCCTGGCCGTGCGCCCGGTGAACCACACCGGCGACAAGCACTCGCCCTCGGCCTGGAAGATGACCGACGCCATGACGAGCTGGACCTGGCCCGGCTGCGAGGGAAAGCAGGCTGAGGTGGAGGTCTATGCCCGCGCGGCTTCCGCTGCGCTGGTGCTCAACGGCAAGGAAATCGCCCGCAAGAATGCGAAAAACGACTGCCTGTTCCGCTTCCGCTGTGCGTACCAGCCCGGTACGCTGGAGGCTGTGGCCTACAACGCAGCGGGGCAGGAGACCGGCCGCTGTGCGCTGACCACCGCCGGCCCTGCCACCGAGCTGCGGGCCGAGCCGGAGGAAGCCGTGCTGCGCCCCGGCCAGCTGTGCTACATCCGCCTGCGCTACACCGACCAGAACGGCGTGCTCAAGCCCACTGTGCGGGAGCCCATCCGGGTGCAGGTGACCGGCGGCCGCCTGCTGGCGCTGGGCAATGCCTGCCCCTTCAATCTGCAGGGCTACCGCACCAGCCAGACCGACCCCTACTGGGGCGAGGCCATGGCCATCGTGGAAGCCGGCACCGAAGGCTGTGTGACCCTGCAGGCCGACAGCACCGTTGGTTCTGCCGTGGCTGCCGTGCAAGTTCATAAGGAGTAAATACCCATGTCCATTTCAGAGAAAAACCCCAAGCTGGCCAAGCTGGCCGGGCAGTTCCTCAAGTTCTATGCCTTTTCCATGCTGGTCACCCTGCTGCAGTACCTGCTGCTCACCTTTCTGCCGGGGCTGTTCTACGCCCACACCGACTGGTGCAGCATCCCCTGCCAGCTCATCCACCTGAACCTTGGCCCGGTGGACACCTATGTGTTCAACTACCCGGTCACCGGGGACGCCACCGGCGGCATGGGCTACTTTGTCGCCTTTGCCATCACCCTGTTCCTGGCGCAGTGCGTCAACTTCCCCATGCAGCGCAACATCACCTTCAAGTCCAAGGGCAACATCTGGTATCAGATCCTGTGGTACGTCATCGCCTTTGTGCTCATCACCATCGTGTGCAGCTTCCTCATGGGCCTGTATGTGCCCCTGTGCAAGCAGTTCTTTTCCCCGGCGGTGTACAACGTGCTCATCACCGTGATCAACGGCGGCGTGCAGATGGTGATCTATTTCCCCATCTATAAGATCATTTTCCCGGAGGGTGAAGCCAAATGAACCATGCAGATGTGATCGCCAAACTGTCCCTGCGGGAAAAATGCGCCCTGCTTTCCGGTGCCACCGTGTTCGAGACCCATGCCCTGCCCAATAAGGGGGTGCCGGCCATCTGGCTGTCGGACGGCCCCAACGGCCTGCGCAAACAGGCGGGCCCGGCCGACCATCTGGGCCTGAACCCCGCGGAGCCGGCCACCTGCTTCCCCACGGCGGCTACCGTGGCCAACAGCTGGGACCCCGCCCTGGGCGAGGAGATCGGCAAAGCGCTGGGCGAGGAGACCGCTTCCTACCGCGTCAATGTGATCCTGGGCCCCGGCCTGAACACCAAGCGCAGCCCGCTGTGCGGCCGCGATTTCGAGTATTTCTCGGAGGACCCGTACCTGTCCGGCAAGCTGGCAGCAGGCTATGTGCGCGGCATCCAGTCGGTGGGCGTTTCGGCCTGCCCCAAGCATTTTGCCGCCAACAATCAGGAGCTGCGCCGCATGGCCAGCAACAGCGTGCTGGACGAGCGCACCCTGCGGGAGCTGTACCTCACCGGCTTTGAGATCGCCGTGAAAGAGGGCGGGCCCAAGTGCATCATGACCTCCTACAACCGGGTCAACGGCACCTACGCCAACGAGAACCATCACCTGCTGCAGGATATCCTGCACGGCGAGTGGGGCTATGACGGGGCCGTGGTCACCGACTGGGGCGGCTCCAACGACCATGTGGAGGGTGTGCGCGAAGGCTCCACGCTGGAAATGCCCTGCCCCGGCTTTGGCTCGGCCAAGCGGCTGATGCAGGCCGTGGAGGAGGGCCGTCTGCCGGAATCCGCGGTGGATGCTCGGGTGGACGAGCTGCTGGAGCTGGTGTTCACCACCGATGCGGCAGTCAAGGCCGCACCGAAGCGGTTCGACCGGGACGCTCATCATGCGCTGGCCCGCTGTGCCGCCGCCGAAAGCGTGGTGCTGCTGAAAAACGAGGATGACCTGCTGCCCCTCAAGCCCGGGCAGCGCGTGGCCCTCATCGGTGATTTTGCGCAGACGCCCCGCTATCAGGGCGCAGGCTCCAGCTCGGTGAACGCTACCCGCGTGGACAACCTGAAGGACGCCGCCGAGGCGGACGACATCACGCTGGCAGGCTTCTGCGCAGGGTATGAGCGCAGCGGCACCCCCAACCCGGCCTTTGTGGAAGAGGCCGCCGCACTGGCCCGCAAGGCCGACGTGGTGGTGCTCTGCATGGGTCTGGACGAGTCCAGCGAGAGCGAAGGCCTGGACCGCAGCCACATCTGCATCCCGGAGAACCAGAAGCAGCTGCTGGAAGCTGTGGCGCAGGCCAACGAGAACCTCGTGGTGGTGCTGAGCGCCGGCAGCGTGGTGGAAACGGGCTGGGTCAGCCGCTGCAAGGCAGTGCTGCACGCCTATCTGGGCGGGCAGGCCGGTGCCGGTGCCATCATGGACGTGCTCACCGGCCGGGTGAACCCCAGCGGCAAGCTGGCCGAGACTCTGCCCCTGACCTACGAGGACACCCCGGCGGCCCGGTATTTCCCGGGCAAACAGCAGAACGTGGAGTACCGCGAGGGCCTGTACATCGGCTACCGCTACTACGAAACGGCCCATGTGCCGGTGCGCTATCCCTTCGGCTACGGCCTGAGCTACACTACCTTTGCCTACTCCGACCTGAAAGCGGACGCGGACAAGGTCACCTTTACCATCACCAACACCGGCAGCCGCGCCGGTGCCGAGATCGCACAGCTGTATGTGGCCAAGGCCGACGCAGCCGTGTTCCGCCCGGAAAAGGAGCTGAAGGGCTTTGCCAAGGTGTTCCTGCAGGCAGGGGAGCGCAAGACCGTGACCATTCCGCTGGACGACAAGGCCTTCCGCTACTGGAACGTGAAAACGGACCGCTGGGAGACCGAGGGCGGCAGCTACCAGCTGCTGGTGGGTGCCAGCGTACAGGACATCCGCCTGCGCGCCGAGGTGTCCGTGCAGGGCACTGGTGCCCCGGACCCCTATGCTGGCAAGGCTGTGCAGTGCTACCGCACCGCTGACATCAAGAATGTGCCGGATGCCGCCTTTGAGGCCCTGCTGGGCCACGCCATCCCGGAGGACAAGCCCCACATCGACCAGACCATGACGCTGGGCGAGCTGCAGCACAGCCGCAGTCCGCTGTGCTGGCTGGCCTGGGCTGTGCTGCACACCCTGCTCAAGTGCAGCTCCCGCGAGGGCACGCCGGACCTGAACCTGCTGTTCCAGTACAACATGCCTGTCCGTGCGCTGGCCCAGATGACCGGCGGCATGGTCGGGCAGGAGACGGTGGACGGCATCGTGATGGAAGCAAAGGGCTTCTGGATCATCGGCCTGCTGCGGGCACTCATCGGCTTTGGGCAGAACGCAGTCTCCAACCGGAAGTTCCGCGCGGCACTGGACGCCGAGCGCGGCGGCCCGGCGGTGTAAAACCATCTGACATTCCCGGATTTTCTCCTTCATTCTAAACAAACAGCCCCGGACTTGTTGAAAAGTCCGGGGCTGTTTGTGTGTGGGGCTTAGTAAATGTAGGGCTGCACGGGCGGCTGGTCGGGGCGGTGCTCCCCGATGATCTTTTCCATCCAGACCATGTCGTACCAGCGGCCGAACTTGTACCCGCAGTTGTGGAAGGTGCCGACCAGTGCAAAGCCCAGATGCTCGTGGAACCGGGCGCTGTTCCGGGTCAGGTATTCGTCCTCCGCCTGCGGGTAGCCGATGCAGGCATACAGGTTCAGGATGCCCATGGCCTGCAGCCGGTCGGCCAGCGCCTCGTACAGAGCACGGCCCATGCCGTGTTTCCGGGCGTCGTGGTCCAGGTAGATGGTCAGCTCACAGGCCCAGTCGTAGGCGGCACGGCCCACAAAGGACCCCGCGTAGGCGTAGCCCTCCACCCGGCCGTCCCGCTCGATGACGAGGTAGGGGTATTTCTGCATGGTGCGGCGCATGCGGCCTTCAAATTCCTCCAGTGAGGGTACGTCGTATTCAAAGGTGATGACCGTGTGCTCCACATACCAGGCGTAGATCTCCAGAATGCGGGGCGCATCGGCCAAAGACGCATTCCGAATGGTAATATCCTGCATAAAAACATCTCCTTGTAGCAATAAATATCCCGAAATCCGGTCTGATTATAGCATATCCCACTTTAAAAGGACAGCGCAAAGCAGCAGAAGCGCCGCTCCGCACAGGCGGATAGGGGAGAAAATTCTATTGGCAAAGTGGCAGAAAATGCGGCGCTCTGAGCCGGAAATCCCCACAAAAGCGCGAAAATCAGCCGTGCAGGCGCAAAATGCTGTACCTTGCTACTTTACTGTGATAAAATAACACCATCCTTTCCCCGCGCGCTGCGCGGGAAAAGCCAAACGAGAGGGGGAACCTTTATGACAAATGTCTGCATCATTGCCACCATTGTGATCTATCTGGTGGGCATGCTGCTGGTGGGCTTTGTATACAGCAAGTCCAACGAGGACAGCACCGACTTTTACCTCGGCGGCCGCAAGATGGGCCCGCTGGTCACCGCTATGAGCGCCGAAGCCAGCGATATGTCCAGCTGGCTGCTGATGGGCCTGCCCGGCCTTGCCTACCTCACCGGCATTGCGTCGCCGGGCTGGACGGCCATCGGCCTGGCTGTGGGCACCTGGCTCAACTGGCTCATCGTGGCCCGGCGGCTGCGGCGCTACTCGGCCAATCTGGACGCCATCACGGTGCCGCAGTTCCTGTCGCTGCGGTTCCATGACCAGCGCAACCTGCTCAACGCGCTGGGCGCGGTGATCATCATCGTGTTCTTTATCCCGTACACGGCTTCCGGCTTTGCGGCCTGCGGCAAGCTGTTCCACAGCCTGTTCGGCGTGGACTACATGATCGCGATGATCGTGTCCGCACTGGTCATCGTGGGGTACACCATTCTGGGCGGCTTCCGGGCCGTGACCACCACCGACCTCATCCAGTCGGTGGTCATGAGCATCGCACTGGTGGCGGTGCTGGCCTACGGCATCGGTGTGGCCGGGGGCTGGGGTGCCGTGATGGAAAACGCCCACAGCCTTTCCGGCTACCTGACCATGGCGGCCAGCCACGACGCTGCCGCCGGGACCGCCGCCTCCTACAGCCTGCTGGACATCGTGTCCACCATGGCCTGGGGCCTAGGCTACTTTGGCATGCCCCACATCCTGCTGCGATTCATGGCCATTGAGGACGAAAAGAAGCTGGTGCTCAGCCGCCGCATTGCCAGCGTGTGGGTGGTCATTGCCATGACGGCCTCCATCGTCATTGGCGTGGTGGGTCTGGGCATGACCAAAGCCGGTGCGCTGGAATTCCTGAGCGGCTCTTCCAGCGAGACCCTCATCGTGCGCATTGCCAGCCTCATTGCACAGCACGGTGTGCTGGCGGCGGTGCTGGCGGGCCTGATCCTGGCCGGTATTCTGGCGGCCACCATGTCCACCGCCGACAGCCAGATGCTGGCAGCGGCGTCCAGTGTCTCGCAGAATATCCTGCAGGAGTTCGGCCATATGAAGCTCACCGAAAAGCAGAGCCTGTTTGCGGCCCGGCTTACCATCATCTGCGTCAGCGTGGTGGGTGTGGTGCTGGCCCGCGACCCGGATTCCAGCGTGTTCGGCATCGTCAGCTTTGCATGGGCCGGTTTTGGCGGTGCCTTTGGTGCGGTGGTGCTGTGCGCCCTGTTCTGGAAGCGCTGCAACTGGCAGGGTGCACTGGCCGGGATGCTCTGCGGCGGCCTGATGGTCTTTGTGTGGAAGTACCTCATCAGCCCGCTGGGCGGCGTGTTCGGCATCTATGAGCTGCTGCCGGCCTTCCTGTTTTCGCTGGCAGCCTGCGTGGTGGTCAGCCTTGCCACCCCGGCCCCCGGTGCGGACATCGAGGCCGAATTTGAAGCGGCGAAATAAACGATAAAAAGCAACCAGCCCCGGAACGATGATGGTCGTTCCGGGGCTGATTTTTATCTCAGTTGAACAGCATGATGGTTATTTCCGCGCAGGGCACCAAAAATCCAAAGCCGAAGAAAAACAGCAGTTCCAATATGACCCGCGTCAGGCGTAAAAACGGTGTATCCAGAAGGGTGCACGCTTCAAGGTAACGGTGATAGAAACCGCTCTGTTCAAAGCTGTTCCAGAGTTCCAGCATGAGAAATTCCATTCCGGCCAGAAGCGGAAAAACGACCCACGAGGACATCCAGCCATCGGCTTGTAAAGAACCATCGCTGAGGGAACGCCAGTGAACTGCAAGTGTTCCGTGGCAGGCGAATATGCCCCACAGGGCCAGTGCAACGCTCAGACAGAGCATCGCGACGCGGACCGAATGCCAGTCCACGGTATGCTGGCGGCGCAACATGGAAAAGAAATCCTCCAGAGGGACCGGTGCGGCAGGGGCGCCCTGACCGGGGTCATGGCAGTGCATCAGGTCCGCAAGAGACAGGCCCAGTGCGTCGGCCAGAGGTTCCAGCGTATTGATGTCCGGCAGACCGACGCCGCGTTCCCAGCGGCTGACGGCCTTGTCGGTCACATGCAGCTGTTCGGCCAACTCGGCCTGGGTCAGGCCCTGCGCCCTGCGCACCTGGGCAAGAAAGGCACCGAACATTTTTGCGTCCATACAGATCACATCCTTTTCCACAGAATAGCAGACCTGTGTGGAAAACGCAACCGACGGAACGTTTACCCACGCTTTTGAAGGAGAATGAGCGGGCGTCCTGCAAGAATATCTTGACAAAAAGTTACGATGACACTATACTAAAAGCAAAGGAAGGGCGCTGGCTGCAGATTGGTCAGCTCCTTACTGGCATTATGTCAAAAAGATTGACCGCTCGGTTGGGGAACAGAGGCGGTCAATCTTTTTTGCTTTTGGAATAATGTTTTGCGCGCGGGATGCCCCGAAAGACATCCCGCGAGATCATCCAGGTCACCTGAATGACACCAACGATCACTGTAGCCAGAAGGTTCAGTGCACTGAAAACAATGTTCAAAACATCCATAATGGACTCCTCCTTTGGGTATCCTTTGTAACCATTTGTACCGTCCGGAGGATCACAAAAAATTGAACACCCCCGGACATCGGATGCCGGAGGAGCTTGACCACCTGTGCCTGCAGCACAGTGCCCTTCTTTTGATAGAGTAACACAAAAGCATACGGATTGCAACCAAAAAGGACGTGCTCCCCTGCGGGAACACGTCCTTTGGTTTGCTTATGATTCAGGCGAGGTTCAGCTTACAGCTGGGGGCCGGCAGAGACCAGAGCCTTGCCGTGCTCGTTGCCTTCGTACTTTGCGAAGTTCTTGATGAAGCGGCCAGCCAGATCCTTTGCCTTCTCCTCCCACTGGGAAGCGTCAGCATAGGTGTCGCGGGGATCCAGGATAGCGGGATCCACGCCGGGCAGCTGGGTGGGAACCTCGAAGTCGAAGTAGGGGATCTTCTTGGTGGGAGCCTCGTTGATGGCACCGCTCAGGATGGCGTCGATGATGCCGCGGGTATCCTTGATGGAGATGCGCTTGCCGGTGCCGTTCCAACCGGTGTTCACCAGGTAAGCCTTGGCACCGCTGGCCTTCATCTTCTTCACCAGTTCCTCAGCGTACTTGGTGGGATGCAGCTCCAGGAAGGCCTGGCCGAAGCATGCGGAGAAGGTGGGAGTGGGCTCGGTGATGCCGCGCTCGGTGCCGGCCAGCTTTGCGGTAAAGCCGGACAGGAAGTAGTACTGGGTCTGCTCCGGGGTCAGGATGGAGACCGGGGGCAGCACGCCGAATGCGTCAGCAGACAGGAAGATGACGTTCTTGGCTGCGGGTGCAGAAGAAACGGGGCGCACGATGTTCTGGATGTGGTTGATGGGATAGGACACACGGGTGTTCTCGGTGACGGTCTTGTCGGCGAAGTCGATGTGGCCCTCAGCATCCAGGGTAACGTTCTCCAGCAGAGCGTTGCGCTTGATGGCGTTGTAGATATCGGGCTCGGAGTCCTTATCCAGGTTGATGACCTTTGCGTAGCAGCCGCCCTCGAAGTTGAACACGCCGTTGTCGTCCCAGCCGTGCTCGTCATCGCCGATCAGCAGACGCTTGGGATCGGTGGACAGGGTGGTCTTGCCGGTGCCGGACAGACCGAAGAAGATAGCGGTGTTCTCGCCGTTCAGGTCGGTGTTGGCAGAGCAGTGCATGGAGGCCATGCCCTTCAGCGGCAGGAAGTAGTTCATCATGGAGAACATGCCCTTCTTCATCTCGCCGCCGTACCAGGTGTTGACGATGACCTGCTCCTTGCTGGTGATGTTGAACACCACAGCGGTCTCAGAGTTCAGGCCCAGCTCCTTGTAGTTCTCCACCTTAGCCTTGGATGCGTTGTAAACAACGAAGTCCGGCTCAAAGTTCTCCAGCTCCTCAGCGGTGGGCTTGATGAACATGTTGGTGACAAAGTGTGCCTGCCATGCAACTTCCATGACAAAGCGGATGGCCATGCGGGTATCCTTGTTGGCACCGCAGAATGCATCCACGACGTACAGGCGCTTGTTGGACAGCTCCTTCTGAGCGATGGCCTTCACAGCAGCCCATGCTTCCTGAGAAGCGGGGTGGTTGTCGTTCTTGTACTCGTCGCTGGTCCACCACACGGTGTCCTTGGAGTTCTCGTCCATGACGATGAACTTATCCTTGGGAGAACGGCCGGTGTAGATGCCGGTCATCACGTTCACGGCACCCAGCTCACTGACCTGGCCCTTCTCGTAGCCTTCCAGGCCGGGCTTGGTCTCTTCTGCGAACAGCTGCTCGTAAGAGGGGTTGTACACGACCTCGGTCGTGCCAGTAATGCCATACTTGGTCAGATCCAACTTTGCCATATTGCTATACCTCTACTTTCGTTTGATCCTTTACATTCTGCATGTAAAAGCACAGCGGCCTTCCGGCGTGGCCGGACGCTGCGCGGGGTGCGGTTTGCGTCGATGCAAATTCCCCTGTTTATCATTATACATAAAAGTTTCTGGAAATCAATGAACGAATCGTACTGTTTGCAGAAAAGAAACAAATTTCATAAAGAATCTTTGCCGGTTGAAGTAAATTCAAGAAAGCAGCACCCCTCAAAAACAAGGAAAAATTAGGCGGAACCCCTCCATCACCGCATTTTGATAAAAGTTTGACAAACCGGGATGCAAGGTGAGACCCCGGCCCCGGTGGGGCAAAAACCACAGCAGGCAGCTCTTTGGCGCAAGACTGAGAAAATGTAAATGAGCACAAAAAACAAGGTGATAGTTGAAAAAATAATGACAGTATGATATAATAAAGCTAGAGAGGACTCTCCGAGAAACAGAAACCAACGTACCGAAAGAAAGGAAGTGCTTTTCCATGAAAAAAATCGTCCCGATCCTGCTGGCCATGGTTTTGGCCCTGACCCTTTGCCTGGTGGGCTTTGCGGATGCAGAACGCTATGACGATGACCCATTGGAAGAAACGGCGGCTTCCACGTCTGAAGCGGTCCTGGAGGAGGCAGAGCCTGTCCCTGCCAGGAGCAGCGAGTGCGACGCTTGTGGGAAAATGTCTTGCGTAACCCAAAAAAAAGAGACGTTTGAGACCGGACCGTATGAAGAGAAATGCATCCATTATCCCCACGGGACGGACGAAATCTATCATCGGAATGTTACGTATTACCAGGTCTGCGGTTCCTGCGGATACAAGTCCGGCACATGGACTGTGGACGAGGGAGAGTCGCTCCGGTACTGCCACGGGTGGTCGGCAACAAAGCACTGAGTTCCGGGGAGAGCGATTTTTGTGCCTGAGCGCATTTTTAGGGCGGCAGAGACGTTTGAAATAAGATGGATCGTTGAAGAAATAAGGACGGTAGGATACTATAATATTAGGAAGGACCACCCTTGATAAAAAGCGAAGTACCGTGAGAAAGGAAGCGCTTTTCTATGAAAAAGATCGTCCCGATCCTGCTGGCCATGGTTTTGGCCCTGACCCTTTGCCTGGTGGGCTTTGCGGATGCAGAACGCTATGACGATGACCCATTGGAAGAAACGGCAGTTCCCACGTCTGAAGCGGTCCTGGAGGAGGCAGAGCCGGTCCCTGCCAGGAGCAGCGAGTGTGCAAAGTGCGGCGAAATGCGTGTCTACATTCAGAAGATCAGCGAATACGAGGCCGGACCCTACCAGGAACCCTGCATCCATAAGACCGCAGGAACCGATGCGGTATATTATAAGTATTGCATCTATCAGGAAGTCTGCCGTGGATGCGGCTACAAATCCCCTGCATGGGATGTTCGCAGCGGCGAGACAAGCAGAGAGTGCCACGGTTGGTAAACTGTTCCCCGGAGCCGCTGACGGCTTGAAAAACTTATGAGAAACAGCAGCCCAGAGCCCTGAAAACAGCTTTGGGCTGCTGTTTTTGCCCTTTTTTGCAATATTTTGGCCAAAAGAAACGTTTTAGTGGTAAAGGAACTTTACTTATGCTATACTGGTTCCGTATACTGGTTCCGTATATAGATGATACTTTTCCCCCTTTGCCGGGGGCTGACATAAGGGAAACTGCCATGAAGACCATCTACATCCTGCTGACCCGTTCCGGCACCTTGCTGTCCAAGCTGGTCTATTCTGTCACCGGGGCCAACTATACCCACGCCTCCTTGGCCTTTGATGAGGACCTCAGCTGTCTGTACAGCTCCACCCGCAAGAACGGCTACACCATGTTCCCCGCAGGCCCCAGCCGGGAGTACCTGGACCGGGGTGTGTTCCGGCTGCGCCCGGACGTGCCCTGCGCCCTCTACGCCCTGGAGGTGTCGGAGGAGGCTTACATCCGGGCCCGCCGCCGTGCCAACCACATGATGGCCCATGGAAAGCTGTACCGTTTTAATGTATTGGGGCTGGTGCTGTGCGCTATGCACATCCGCTGGCAGCGCCGCAGGCACTATTTTTGCTCCCAGTTCGTCAGCGATGTGCTGGAAAAAAGCGGTGCTCTGGAGCTGCCCAAGGACAGCACCCTGATGCACCCCAACGACTACACCCAGCTGGGGCAGCTGCGCTGCGTGTACGAGGGGCGGCTGTCCGGCCTGCCGCAGCGCCAGAAAATGGACCTGGGCCAGGACCAGACCGTGATCAGCATCTACCTTGGGCTGGCACTGGGCCTTGTGAAGGCGGGCGTGCGGCAGATTTTTTGAAAAAGTTGAAATTGGGTGTTGACAAAGGTCGTACTCTGTGATAAACTAGCCAAGTCGGGAGCGAAAGCCCGATGCAAAATGGACGTATGGCCCGTTGGTCAAGCGGTTAAGACAGAGGCCTCTCACGCCTTTAACATCGGTTCGATTCCGGTACGGGTCACCATTTTATAGTAGTAAAACGGCTGTGTGCCGTTTTATATAGATGCCTCTTTAGCTCAGTCGGTTAGAGCACCTGACTGTTAATCAGGGTGTCGCCTGTTCGAGTCAGGCAAGAGGCGCCAGCAAAGCGATGGAAGTTTTCCATCGCTTTTTTCTTTTTCTCTGGCTGCTTTTGTTGACAGAAAAAGCGGGGCGGGATATACTGAAAGCAATGAAAAACGTGGAAAGAACTCCTTCTGTCATCGCTGCGCGATGCCGCCTCCCTCTCAGAGGGAGGCTCTGGCGCTGCGGAGAGGTCCTTGGCGCTCCCTTTGGGAGAGCAGTCACCGCAGGTGACTGAGAAGGCAAGGCTCCCTCCCAGAGGGAGCTGGCAAGTCCGTCAGGGCTTGACGGAGGGAGTTCTCATTCAAAAGGAGAAAACCATGAAAAAAGTGATTCTGACGGGCGACCGCCCGACCGGACGTCTGCATGTGGGCCACTACGTCGGCTCCCTGAAGGAGCGCGTGCGCCTGCAGAACTCCGGCGAGTACGATGAGATCTATGTGATGATCGCCGACGCACAGGCCCTGACCGACAACGCCGACAACCCGGAGAAGGTGCGCCAGAACATCCTGCAGGTGGCACTGGACTACCTGGCCTGCGGCATCGACCCGGCCAAGACCCACATTTTTATCCAGTCCATGGTGCCGGAGCTGACGGAACTGAGCTTCTATTATATGAATCTGGTCACCGTGAGCCGCCTGCAGCGCAACCCCACCGTGAAGAGCGAGATCCAGATGCGCAACTTCGAGACCAGCATCCCGGTGGGCTTCTTCTGCTACCCCATCAGCCAGGCGGCCGACATCACCGCCTTCAAGGCCACCACGGTGCCCGCCGGTGAGGACCAGAAGCCCATGATCGAGCAGTGCTGCGAGATCGTGCACAAGTTCAACTCCGTGTACGGCGACACGCTGGTGGAGCCGGAGATCGTTCTGCCCCAGAATGCTGCCTGCCTGCGTCTGCCCGGCATTGACGGCAAGGCCAAGATGAGCAAGAGCCTGGGCAACTGCATCTATCTGTCGGAGGAGCCGGAGGACATCAAGAAGAAGGTCATGTCCATGTACACCGACCCCAACCACCTGCGGGTCCAGGACCCCGGCCAGGTGGAGGGCAACCCGGTGTTCATCTATCTGGACGCCTTCTGCCGCCCGGAGCACTTTGCTGAGTTCTGGCCGGAGTACCAGAATCTGGATGAGGTCAAGGCCCACTACCAGCGCGGCGGCCTGGGCGATGTGAAGGTGAAGAAGTTCCTGAACAGCGTCATGCAGGCAGAGCTGGAGCCCATCCGCACCCGCCGCAAGGAGTGGGAGCAGCGCCTGCCGGAAGTGGTGGAGATCCTGAAGGAGGGCAGCGCCTACGCCGAAAAGACCGCCGCCGCCACCCTGGCCGACGTGCGCCGTTCCATGCGCATCGACTACTTTGACAACGACAATTTGCTGAAATAAAACGCGAAAGGGGCTGTTACACGGGGCTGCTGTGTGACAGCCCCTTTTTGCAAGAAAGGAGTGTTTTTATGCATCAGGCATCCGATGCACGTTATTCCTCCATGCCGTACCACCGCTGCGGCAAGAGCGGCCTGCTGCTGCCCGCCGTCTCGCTGGGGTTCTGGCACAATTTTGGTGACACGGGCCGCTATGAGACCATGGAGCAGCTCTGCTTCACCGCCTTCGACCACGGCATCACCCACTTCGACCTGGCCAACAACTACGGTCCGGAGCCGGGCAGCGCCGAGAAGAATCTGGGCCGCATCCTGCACGAGAACTTCATGCCCTACCGGGATGAGCTCATCATCAGCACCAAGGCAGGGTATACCATGTGGGACGGCCCCTATGGTGACTGGGGCAGCCGCAAGTATCTGCTGGCCAGCCTGGACCAGAGCCTGCAGCGGCTGGGGCTGGACTATGTGGACATCTACTACCACCACCGCATGGACCCCAACACCCCGCTGGAAGAGACCATGGGTGCGCTGGCAACCGCCGTGCAGAGCGGCAAGGCCATCTACGCGGGCCTGTCCAACTACAACGGCGAAACGCTGGAAAAGGCCACGGCCATCCTGAATGAGCTGCATGTGCCCTTCGTCATCAACCAGAACCGCTACTCCATCTTTGACCGAACCATCGAGAAAAACGGCCTGAAGGAGACGGCCAACCGTCTGGGCAGGGGCATCATTGCCTTCAGCCCGCTGGCACAGGGCCTGCTCACCGACCGGTATCTGCACGGCATCCCGGCCGACAGCCGGGTGCGCACCGACGGCCGGTTCCTGAAGGAAAGCGCCCTCACCGAGGAAAAGCTGGCGCAGATCCGTGCCCTGAACGAGATCGCTGCCGCCCGCGGCCAGACCCTGGCCGAGATGGCGCTGGCCTGGATCCTGAAGGACGGGCAGGTGACCAGTGTGCTGATCGGTGCATCCCGCCCGGAGCAGATTTTGGACAACATCAAGGCGCTGGACAACACCACCTTTACCGCCGAAGAGCTGGAGGCCATCGACCGCGCTTCTGGCTACGGCAAGGAGTGAGCATATGACAAAAACCGTTTGGATCACCGGCGCAAGCTCCGGCATTGGCCGGGAGTTTGCCCGCCGTTACGCGGCCATGGGCTGCCGTCTCATCCTCACCGCCCGCCGGGCTGACCGGCTGACGGCATTGGCAGAGGAACTGAATGACGCCCACGGCACCGTGTGCCGCATCCTGCCCGCCGACCTTGCCGACCGGGCGGACTGCGACCGCCTGTGCGCGGAGCTGGCAGGGGAGCGCATCGACATCTTCATCAACAACGCGGGCTTTGGCGTCTGCGGGAGCCTGCTGGAGACCGACCCCGCCAAAGAGGAAGAGATGGTGCAGGTGAACGTGGCCGCTATGCGGCGGCTGTTCCAGTTTATGCTGCGCCGGATGCAGGCGCAGGGCGGCGGCACCATTCTGAATGTGGCATCCTCCGCGGGGCTGCTGCCCGGCGGGCCCTACATGGCGGGCTACTATGCCAGCAAGGCCTATGTGGTCAGCCTGACCCGGGGCGCGGCCCAGGAGCTGCGGGAAAAGCGCAGCCCGGTGTACGTCTGTGCCCTCTGTCCGGGGCCGGTGAACACCGAGTTCAACGACCGGGCCGGGGTGGTGTTCGCGCTCAAGGGCATCACGCCGGAGTTCTGCGTGGACGAGGCCATCCACGGCATGCTGCACCATAAGACCATCATCGTACCGTCGGCCTTTATGCGGCTGTGCACCTCGGCGCAGAAGCTGCTGCCCACGCCTCTGCTGATGCCCATCGTAGCCCGTCAGCAGAAAAAGAAGCTGGGCTGACAGGCAAAGCGCACAAAACGCCTGCGGGGCTTTTGTGCAGGCTGCCGAACGCCTGCCCGGAGCAGGTAGGACGTCTGCCAAAATCAGGACATTTGCATGAAAAAACTTGCCGGAAAGCGAGAAATGCAGTAAAATTGTAGGACAAAATGCCTTGACACTGCCCACAAACCATGCTACCCTAGTATACAAGAGCGGCTGTGTGCCGGGGAGGGGAAAGGTGCCTTTCCCGGAGGGACAGGGCCGCGCAGAAGGTCCGCCTGCGTGAGGACAACAAAAAGAACTCTGAATCAGAAAAGGAGAGATCGTATCATGAAGATCGCAATCATCAACGAGAACAGCCAGGCCCCCAAGAACGGCATCATCGAAGCAGCCCTGAAGAAGGTCGTGGAGCCCATGGGCCATGAAGTGGTCAACTACGGCATGTACTCCGACGCTTCTCCCCGCCTGACCTATGTGCAGTGCGGCATTCTGGCTGCCATCCTGCTGAACAGCGGTGCCGCCGACTTCGTCATCACCGGCTGCGGCACCGGCGAGGGTGCCATGCTGGCCCTGAACAGCTTCCCCGGCGTGATCTGCGGCCATGTGGAGGATCCCGTGGATGCCTACACCTTTGCTCAGATCAACGACGGCAACGCCGTGTCCATGCCCTTTGCCAAGGGCTTCGGCTGGGGCGGTGAGCTGAACCTGGAGTACACCTTCGAGAAGCTGTTCGGCTTTGGCTTCGGCAAGGGCTACCCCGCTGACCGCGTGGAGGCCGAGCAGAGCAACAAGAAGATCCTGGACGGCGTGCGTGCCGTGGCCTTCAAGCCCCTCATCGAGATCCTGAAGGGCATTGACCAGGATCTGCTGAAGGGTGCCATTGCCGGTGAGCACTTCCAGGAGCAGTTCTTTGCAGACTGCAAGGATCCTGAGCTGGCTGCCTACGTCAAGACCCTGCTGTAAGGGCCGGAGACGAGGACACCATGCAGGGACTGTACCAACTCAATGCAACCATCACCCACTTTCTGGAGGGCTTTCTGGAAACAGCGGTGCCCATGATCGCAGGTCTGGCCGAAGTGGTCGGCCTGTTCATCATCATCACCAGCCTGGCCAAAGCCAGCTACCACTATGTGCGGGCGACCTTTTTCAACGACCACCACGACTTCCATCATGAAATGAGCAGCGGCCTGACCACCGCGCTGGAATTTCTGATGTCGGCCGAGATCGCTAAGACCTTCCTGCTGCAGAATCTGGAATCCGTCGTGCCGCTGGCAGCCACCTTCGCGCTGCGCGCCATGATGAGCCTGCTGCTGCACTGGGAGATGGAGGGCGGCCACCGCCCGGCCAATGCCAAGGGCGAAGAGGCTGGAGAAAAGAAATAACGGCAAAAAACAGTTGCCAAACTTTTGCGGTGCAGGGGACATCGACGTTGTGAAAAACGTAAAACCTTGAGAGGATCCCTTGACACTTGTGCACAAACGGTCTATACTCGTGCCATCGAAAGCAAAGGCGCTGACGGAAGCAATTCCGCCAGCGCCTTTTGTGTTTTCGGGTGGATCTCGCCTTCGGGGGAAATAGAGGGTCCTCTGAGGGAAATGCATCGTTCCTGCGTGCATCCGGTACGGGGAACGGCACACGGCCGCAGGGGCTGGTGCCCTGCGGCATCACACGACTTGTGGGGAGGTATGACTGTTATGTTCAGTTCCGTCAACACCTGTTGGACGCTGGTAGGTGCGTTCCTGGTCTACTTCATGCAGGCGGGTTTTGCCCTGTGTGAAGCCGGCTTTACCCGTGCCAAGAACACGGGCAACATCCTGATGAAAAACATGATGGACTTCTGCATCGGCACCCCGTGCTACTGGGTCATCGGCTTCGGCCTGATGTTCGGCGGCACCGGTGCCCTGATCGGCGGCTTTGATCCGTTCATCCAGGGCGACTACAGCCACCTGGGTCTGGACATCCCGCTGTGGGTGTACATCGTGTTCCAGACTGTGTTCTGCGCCACGGCAGCCACCATCGTGTCCGGCTCCATGGCCGAGCGCACCAACTTCAAAGCCTACTGTGTGTACTCCGCCGCCATCTCGCTGGTGGTATACCCCATCTGCGGCCACTGGATGTGGGGCGGCGGCTGGCTGCAGAGCATGGGCTTCCATGACTTTGCCGGTTCCGCAGCCGTGCACAACGTGGGCGGCGTCATCGCTCTGCTGGGTGCCTGGATGCTGGGCCCCCGCATCGGCAAGTACGACAAGGACGGCAAGCCCCACGCCATCCCCGGCCACAACCTGACAGCCGGTGCCCTGGGCGTGTTCATCCTGTGGTTCTGCTGGTTCGGCTTCAACGGCGGCTCTTCCCTGAGCCTGTCCACCGACGCTTCCATGACCATGACCGGTCTGGTCTGCTTCAACACCAACCTGGCCGCTGCGGTGGCCACCTGCGTGACCATGATCTTTACCTGGGTGCGCTACGGCAAGCCCGATGTCTCCATGACCCTGAACGGTTCTCTGGCCGGTCTGGTGGCCATCACCGCCGGATGTGACACCGTTTCGCCCTTCGGCGCATTTTTCATCGGCTTTGTGGCCGGTTTCCTGGTGGTGCTGAGCGTCGAGTTCTTCGACAACATCGCCAAGGTGGATGACCCCGTCGGTGCGGTCTCCGTTCACTTTGCAAACGGCGTGTGGGGCACCATTGCGGTGGGCCTGTTCTCCACTGGCTCCAACACCGAGCATGCCGGCTTGTTCTACGGCGGCGGCGTGGCACAGCTGGGCACCCAGCTGCTGGGCCTCATCACGGTGGACGCCTACGTTGTCATCGTGATGTTCATCATCTTCAAGATCATTGACAAGACCATCGGCCTGCGCGTCCCCGCGGAGGTGGAGATCGACGGCCTGGACATCCACGAGCACGGCCTGGCTTCCGCTTACGCCGGTTTTGCCATCTCGGATGCCAATGCAGCCGCCATGGTGCCCAACGAGAACACCGACCTGGGCGAAGACGACGTGACCAGGGCCAGCGACCACCAGATCAGCGCCGCCGTTCCGGTGGTGCGGGAGCCTGTGATCCAGGATGGCGTGTACGACACCGGCATGCACAAGGTGTCCATCATCGCAAAGCTGTCCAAGTTTGACCAGCTCAAGACCGCCCTCAACGATCTGGGCGTCACCGGCATGACCGTGACCCAGGTGATGGGCTGCGGCCTGCAGAAGGGCACCACCGAGAAGTATCGCGGCGTGCCTGTGGACAGCACCCTGCTGCCCAAGATCAAGGTGGAGGTCATTGTGTCCAAGATCAGTGTGGATTCGGTGGTGGAAGCTGCCAAGAAGGCGCTGTACACCGGCCACATCGGCGATGGCAAGATCTTTGTCTATAACGTGACCCGCGTGGTCAAGATCCGCACCGGCGAAGAGGACTTTGCCGCGCTGCAGGACGTGGAGTAAGCTCCACAGCATTCCATTGCAGCCCCGTCGGTACGACGTGGGAATAGATTTGTTCTCCTTTTTCCTTTTCCTTTTCCTTTTTCTGACTAACAACTCCAAACAGGCAAAGCGCCCCGCTTCTGTGCACAGGAAAGCGGGGCGCTTTGCATTGCGCCCACCCGGTTCACGGTGCCGGAGTTCCCGGCGGGGAATGACCGCGCTGGCAGAAATTTCACACTGGTGTCCCTTGATTTTTTGGGTCGGACGTGCTACAATCAGCGTAGTTTCATCCTGTTTAAAATGTTGATGCGGACAAACCGAGGTCCCGCGCTCCATGCCGCAGAGAGGGCTGCCCCGCAAGGGTGCTGCAAGCAGCCTGCCATGTGCCGGACTTCTACCACCGCAGAGTGCAGAGGCGAACCTCTGCCGGGCGTGCCCGTTACAGCACAGCGAGAGGCGCTGCCCGGGCCGGGCGGCGCAATTCGGGTGGAACCGTGGAACGCTGTGGACTTTTTCAGGCGCTTCATCCCGTTGGTAAATGCGGGATGAAGCGCTTTTTTGTTATCCGTTTTATCTGTCAAAGGAGAATGCAACCATGAAGATCATCTATAAGGACGGCCATGTGGACGAGTGCCCGCAGGACCAGGAACTGCACGTCATCCGCCATACCGCAGCCCACATCATGGCACAGGCCATCAAGCGCCTGTACCCGCAGGCGGACTTTGCCTTCGGCCCCGCCACCGAGAACGGCTTCTACTACGACGTCGATCTGGGCGACCAGAAGCTGAGCGACGAGGATCTGGCCAACATCGAAAAAGAGATGCGCAAGATCGTCAAGGAAAACCTGCCCATCAAGCCCTTCATCCTGCCCCGTGCCGAGGCCGTGAAGCTGATGGAAGAGCGCAAGGAGAACTACAAGATCGAGCACATGGCGGACCTGGCCGACGAGACCGAGTTCAGCTTCTTCCAGCAGGGCGAGTATGTGGATATGTGCATCGGACCTCACCTGACCTACACCAAGGCCCTGAAGGCCTTCAAGATCACCCAGCAGTCCGGCGCATACTGGAAGAACGACAAGGAAAACAAGATGCTGACCCGTATCAATGGTGTGGCTTTCCACAATCAGGAAGAGCTGGACGCCTGGGAAAAGGAGCAGCAGGAGGCCCGTGAGCGCGATCACCGCAAGATCGGCAAGGAGATGGGCCTGTTCATGACCGATGACCTGGTGGGCCGCGGCCTGCCCATGTTCCTGCCCGCAGGCTACACCGTCTGGCAGGAGCTGGAGAACTATATCAAGGCCAAGGAGCGTGCACGCGGCTACCTGCACGTCATGACCCCCTGCATCGGCACCGTGAACCTGTACAAGACCTCCGGCCACTGGGATCACTACCGTGAGAACATGTTCCCCGCCATGGAGATGGAGGGCGAGAGCTACGTCCTGCGCCCGATGAACTGCCCCCACCACATGATGATCTACGCAAATCATCCGCACTCTTACCGCGACCTGCCCATGCGCATCGGTGAGATCGCACACGACTTCCGTTACGAGTCCTCCGGCACCCTGAAGGGCATCGAGCGCGGCCGTCACTTCTGCCAGAACGACGCCCATCTGTTCTGCACCCCGGAGCAGATCAAGAGCGAGGTCGCAAACGTGTGCGACCTGATCTTTGAGACCTACAAGGACTTCAACATCACCGATTACCGCTGCGTGCTGAGCCTGCGTGACCCCGCCGACAAGAAGAAGTACCACGACGATGACGCCATGTGGAACCACGCCGAGAACGCTCTGCGTGAGGTGCTGACCGAGCTGGGCATCCACTTCACCGAGGAGATCGGCGAGGCTGCCTTCTACGGCCCGAAGCTGGACGTGAACGTCAAGCCCGCCGTGGGTGCCGAGTACACTCTGTCCACCTGCCAGCTGGACTTCTGCCTGCCCGCCAAGTTCCACCTGACCTATGTGGACAAGGACGGCACCGAAAAGACCCCTGTGGTGCTGCACCGCGCCATCCTGGGCTCTCTGGACCGCTTCATGGCTTACCTGATCGAGGAGACCAAGGGCAAGTTCCCCACCTGGCTGGCTCCTGTGCAGGTCAAGGTGCTGCCCGTGTCCGAAAAGACCCTGGACTACGCTCAGGATGTTACTGAGAAGCTGGTGGAGGCCGGTATCCGTGTGGCACTGGACGACGACAACCAGAAGATCGGCTACAAGATCCGTGCCGCACAGCAGGTGGACCGTGTGCCCTACATGCTGGTGCTGGGTGCCAAGGAAGCCGAGGCCGGCAACATCTCGGTGCGTGACCGCAAGGGCGAGACCACCACGATGGAGCTGGATGCCTTCATTGCCAAGGTGACCGACGAGATCAAGAACCGCACCTACAACGCCTGATAAAGGCTCATAACAATGCAGAGGCCCCTGTTCCGGTTGGAACAGGGGCCTCTGCTGCATTTATCGGAGAAAAATAGGAGAACGTCAGGCGGTCTCGCTCTGGGTGCGCTGCACGCTCTTTACGGCCAGTGCCTTGGCGGGCTTCATCAGCAGCACGCACACGCCGTTGAAGGCCAGCGAGCCGAGGATGTAGGTGGCAAAGAACAGCGGCAGGTTGGCCGCGAAGGTCTCGGCGTCGATGCAGGCCACCGTGAGGTAGGCAAAGCCCACATTGTTGAGCACCTTGGGGGCGTAGGGGTGCAGGATGATCAGCACGAACAGCACGACGGCCAGCGGGATGAGGAAGCCGAAAAAGCTGCCCAGCACCGGGGTGAGGAAGGTGATGGCCAGCAGGGCGATCACGGTGAACACCATGCCCACCAGACCGCCCAGCTCCACCGAGACGAAGCGGTCCTTGATGTCGCCCTCCATGGTGAACAGCATGATGTTGCTGAGGAAGATGAGCCAGCTGTACTCAAAGCCCACCACATGCAGGATGGCGTTGACGATGAGGATCCAGACCAGCAGCATCAGGCGGAAGCAGAGCAGGAAACGCTTGGTGACGGCTTCGTTCATGAGAATATCCCTCTTTCTTGATGATCGGAAAGTGTTTCTTGACAAGCAAAACTGGAAATTGACAGGTAAAACTTGCACTTAATGAAGCAAGTATACACGAAAGTAGAACGAAAAACAAGACTTTGGCAAGAATAAATTGCATATTTTGGAAATTTACGCTTGCGAAACTGTGCGCGGCCCCGCAGAATGGCCTGCGGCGGCCTCTTTGCACTTGCTCCGGAAGTGCAAAGGGAGTATAATAAAAGCGTGGAATTCCCACCGCGCAGGCGGTGTTTGCAAAACAGAGGAGGAACTTGTTATGAACAAACCGGTACTGGTCGTGATGGCGGCAGGTATGGGCAGCCGTTACGGCGGCATGAAGCAGATCGACCCGGTGGGCCCCAACGGACAGGTCATCGTGGATTATTCGCTCTACGACGCCCGCCGCGCAGGCTTCGAGACCGTGATCTTTGTGATCAAGCACGAGATCGAGGATGCCTTTAAGGCCGCCATCGGGGACCGGGTGTCCAAGGCCATGAACGTGAAATACGCTTTCCAGCAGCTGGAAGAGCTGCCCGCAGGCTACACCGTGCCGGAAGGCCGGGTCAAGCCCTGGGGCACCTGCCACGCCGTGCTGGCCGCCAAGGACCTCATCGACGGCCCCTTTGCGGTGATCAACGCCGATGACTACTACGGCCCCGAGGCGTTCCGGGTGATGTACGATTACCTGTCCACCCACGAGGACGGCAGCTATTACGACTACTGCATGGTGAGCTACCTGCTCCGCAACACGGTGTCGGAGAACGGCAGCGTGGCCCGCGGCGTGTGCGTGACCAACCCGGACGGCACCCTGCACAGCGTGACCGAGCGCACCCGCATCGAGCCCTATGCAGACGGCGTGCACTACACCGAGGACGGCGGCGCAAGCTGGACCGACCTGCCGGGTGATACCCCCGTCAGCATGAATCTGTGGGGCTTTGGCAAGAGCTTCCTGGACGAGGCAGAGAACCGCTTTGCCGCATGGCTGGACGCAAATCTGCCGACCAACCCGCTCAAGTGTGAGTATTTCCTGCCGCTGGTGGTCACCGAACTGATCGAGGAAGGCAAGGCAAAGATCCAGGTGCTGCGCAGCACCGACAAGTGGTACGGCGTGACCTACCGCGAGGATAAGCCGCTGGTGGTGGAGGCCATTGCCCGCAAGACTGCCGAGGGCCAGTACCCGGAAAACCTCTGGGCATAAATTGAACCAAAAACAGCAAAAGAGCACCGTTCCGGCCGGAACGGTGCTCTTTTATTTTACGCTGTTACGATTGTTTTTTAATTTGCGTCGGGGGGGGGTAAGCGTTGCCGTATCATCTGCAAAGATCCAGATGGTCTCGTGGATGTGAGAGCCGCTGGAGGAATACGGGGTGATCTTGAGGGTGTAGGGTGCACCGTCTGTTCTGGTGTAGTGCACCTCCACGATCTCGCCGCTCAGCACCTTGCTGCGCACAAAGCTGTAATCCAGCACGCGGTTGAAGGCGTCGCGGGATTCCGGCACCACATACTGGTCGCGGTAAGCGGTGATGACGGCACGGAAGGAGCCGCCGGAGGTGTCCAGGATCTTCTGGAAGAAGTCCGGAATGATGATGGGCCGCACGCTGTCCTCCTGCAGGTTCACCACATAGACGCCCCGGTACTTGGGGGCCAGCACCCGCAGGAAGTGCTCGGCGTCCCGCTTCTGGGTCAGGGTGCGCTCCAGCTTTTCGTTCAGGCCCTTGAGCTGACGCTCCTGCCCGTTGCGGCTGTAGTAAGCCAGCTTGTCCTGCTGCATGGCCTGCTCGGACTTGTTCACGGCCGCTTCCAGCTTGCGCAGATTGTTGGTGTTCTGGATGCCCACCGAGATCTCGCAGTCCTTCTCCCGCAGGAACACGCGCATCCGGTCGGAGGCGGTCCATACGTCGTAGGGCGGCAGGTTGGGGGTGAGCACGACAAATTCGTCACCGCCCACGCGGTAGATGCGGCTGCTCACAAAGAACTTGCGGGCGGCGTTGGCAATGGTGCACAGCAGATTGTCGCCGCTGCGGTGGCCCAGGTGATCGTTCACCTCATGCAGGCCCACCACGTCGATGTAGGTGCACACCATGGAATCGTAATCCGAATATTGCAGCTCCCGCAGGTCGCTCTCATACTTGCTGCGGTTGGCAAGGCCGGTCAGGGTGTCGTGGCTGTAGGAGAAGTCCAGCTCCTCACTCAGCTGGTTGGCCTGTGCGTCCTCTCGCATCAGCACGGTGGCCCAGGGGTTCTGGGCGCAGCAGCCGCGGCAGGGCAGCACTTCCATGGTGATCCACACGAACTGGTTGGCTACCTGCTTGCGGAAGCGGTAGAACTCCGGCTGCTGGGAGTGGAACAGGGTGTCCTGCAGCAGGGGCAGGTCCACCTGTTCCTGGAACATCTCTGCATCGTCCGGGTGCACGACCTTTTCATTCACCAGACGGTCGCAGAAGGTGGTAAAGTCCTCTTCCTTGGCCAGGTCTGCGCTGGGCAGGCGGGCATCCCGCTTGATCACCCGGTAGGTGCCGGTGACCAGGTTGAGCAGCGAAACTTCCAGCAGATTGTCGGTAAAGATCTGATACGCCTGCAGGGCCAGTGCCGTCTTTTCCGAGTCCGGGTCCTCCGCAGCGGTGCGGTGGTCGCGGCGCATCAGGTCGCGGCGCATATCCCAGTAATCGGCGTTGTTGGGCTGGGCCAGCAGCTTTTCAGCGTTTTCAATGGGCATGGGCTTGAAGAAGTAGTAGCCCTGCGTATACAGGCAGTCGGCAGCCTGCAGCATGGACACCTGCTCCGGGGTCTCCACACCCTCGGCAATGATGGGCAGATTGAGCCGGTGAGCCATATTGATCACCGATTCCACGATCTGCACACCCTTGCTGTGGTTCTGCTGGTTCATGTCGATGAGCTTCATGTCCAGCTTGATGGCATCCACGTTGGTGTCCTTGAGCATGTTCAGCGACGAGTAGCCGCTGCCAAAGTCGTCCATCATCACCGAGAAGCCCTTGCGGTGCAGGCCCTGGATGGCGTTTTCCACCACCGAGGAGTTCTCGGCCAGCATGGTCTCGGTGATCTCGGCCAGCAGGAGCTTGGGCTCCAGCTGGTATTTCTCCACCAGATCCGAGAAGATCTGCGGCACGTCCAGATTCACGATGTCCACCACGGACACGTTCACCGATACGGGCACCAGATTGCTGCCGCCGGCCTGCCACTTCTGCAGCGTCTGGCAGACGGCTTCCCAGATGTACTGGTCCAGCCGGGTGATCAGGCCGGTGTTCTCCAGCAGGGGCATGAATTCGGACGGCTGCACGCAGCCGCGGGTGGGGTGGTTCCAGCGCACCAGTGCTTCCATACCCACGATGGCGCGGGTCATGCTGTTGCACTTGGGCTGCAGGAAAAAGGTGAATTCGTGGTTGTCCAGCGCATGCTCCAGCTCACTCAGCAGCTGCTGCTGGGCCTTGAGGCTGTCCAGCATGGCCGGGGCAAAGCGGTGGATGCCGCTGCCGGAATGGTCCGGGTTCATCACGGCGATCTGGGCGTAGTTGCACAGGGCGGCGGCGTCCGCTTCCGGATGCTCGCTCACCGGGCACAGGCCCAGCGCCAGAAAGAAGGCGACATCCTGATGATTGGGGTTCACGCAGGTCTGCAGCGTGATCACGATGTCCTGCTGCTGCACGCGGTCGTCCGGCAGGCAGAGGAAAAAGTCATCGTTGCCCCAGTAGCCCACAGGGCGGCCGGAGGTCTTTTGATAGTCCAGCAGATGGCTGGCCAGGGTGTTCAGCAGGGCATTGCCCTGCTCGGTGCCGTAAAGCTCGTTGTACAGCCTGAAGTGCTCAACGTCGATGGCCGCGACGCACCACTTTTCGGTTTTGTGTGTGTCCAGAAAGTCTTGCAGATGCTGCAGGAAGTCCTCCTTGCGTGCAATGGCTGTAAGGGCACCCGGCTGTACTGTGCCGACGGTTGCATTTTGAATTGTTTTATCAGACATGGTCATCCCTCGCAGTCCGGCAAAAATTGCCAGCTTCAGACATAGTTTATCCAGTTACGCTCTTATGTAACAGTATAGCATCAAATGTGCAATTTGAAAATAGCTTCCGGCAATCTTTACCGCACAAAAATGCACAGAATACGCCGCAAAAAACCGATAAAAAAGCGGGTCATCGCAGATAATTGCAACAAATCCGCAACAACCCACTGGGCTTATTCTTTGCTGTCCCGGGCCTGATCGGACTCCCGCCGATCCAGTTTTTTGCGCAGCGTTTCCAGCGAAGTTCTCTTCACACCGTGCTTCAGCTTGGGGTAGGCCCGCAGCATGCGGCGCTGGCCGATGACGCGGGGCTTTTTCAGCATCTGGGCACGCATCTCGTCGGAGCGTACCTGCAGCTCGGCCGACAGCTCTTCCAGCTGCAGCAGCGCGGCGGCGCGTTCTGCGGCCCGCTCCGAAGCGCCCTGTGCCGCCAGTTTGGCGGCGTTGGCGGCCTCGGCCGCGTTCAGACGGGCGGTCTCCGAAGCGCGCCGTGCGGTCTCCATGGCTTCGTCGGTCCGGGCACGGATGGCGGCCATGGCCTCACGCGGCTTCAGCTTGGGGACATTGTCCCGGGCTTCGGCGGCAGCCAGCTTGAGCTGCAGGCGGCTCTCGTCCATCTTCTGGTCGGCGGTCATGGCGGTGGTGCCCAGCAGCTCGGTCATGGCGTCGCTCACGGCATGGATGCTGTCGCCCAGCTTCTCCATGGTGTCCAGGGTGTCGGCCAGGGTGGAGGCCGCAATGGCGGTGGCCACCACGTCCGTGGCATACACGGCGTAGAGGATGCACATCAGGATCACGCCCACCAGGGTGGGGACCATGGCCACCAGTCCGGCTATGATGGGGTGCACGATGCGCATGACCACCAGGGTGCCCACGCCCCACAGCAGGCAGAATTCCAGGCAGATGTAGCCCCCGATGTTGAAGGGGTAGTCACTGTAGTCCCACCAGCGGGTGCGGTACAGCTTGTACAGGGCCCAGCCGCCCACCAGCTCCAGGGCACTGGGCAGGATGACGCCGCCCAGATAGAGCAGCAGGGTGTTGTCCACCAGCGGGGTCAGAGCATAGAGCACGATGACCATGCCGAAGCCGTAGATGGGGCACACCGGCCCGTTCAGGAAGCCGCGGTTCACCAGCTTGCCGGTGGTCACAGCGGCGTAGACCACTTCCAGGCACCAGCCCAGACAGGAATAGATCAGAAAATAGGCCAGCGTCTGGTACAGCGAAAAGCCGCAGACGGTGGTCTGGGTGAGGAAGGCTACCACAAAAACACCTCCGGTCAGTTTTGCTTTGCTACGATCTTGTATTCGTCGCCCGGCTCAAAAAAGGGGCAGGCGGCGGTGCGGCAGGAGAGATAGCGGGCCATTTCGTCCTCGTCCAGTGCGCTGCCCTGGGCACAGTAATAGCTGCCGTATTCGTCCTGCAGGTTGTTCAGGCACAGTTCACAGGGGTCAGACATCGGCTTCGCCTTCCTGTGCAGCCTTGGCAGCCGCCTCGGCTTCGGCGGCTTCCCGTGCCATGCGCTTGAGCACCTTGGGCTCGATCCAGGTCACGCTGTCGTCGCCGGGCTTTTTGCGGGCGATGAGGGCCTTGATCTTGATGCCCATCTCGGTGAACATGCCTTCGTGCTCGGTGCGGATGTTCCACTCCGGCTCGTTCTCGTGCAGGTCAAAGGTCATCCACTCGATGTCGTAGCCGGAAGCGGGGAAGTACTCCAGACTGTCGCGGAACAGGTCATCGTCATCGGTCTTGAAGTAGATCTCGCCGCCGTCCTTGAGGAACGCGCGGTAGTTGATGAGCTGACGGGGGTAGGTCAGGCGGTGCTTGTGGGAAGAGCCGTTCTTGCTCCACGGGTTGCAGAAGTTGATGTAGATGCGGCTGACCTCGTCCTCCGCCGTGATCACGCCCTTGATGCGCTCAATGTCGGTGCTCATGATCTTGACGTTGTCGATGGGGCGGTTTGCGGCCTGATAGGCGGCCTCAATCTTGCGCTTGGCCAGGATGAGCACCTTGTCGGTGATGTCGATGCCCAGATAGTTGTTCTCCGGGTGGGCGCAGGCCAGCTGGGAGAGGAAGCCGCCCTTGCCGCAGCCCAGCTCCAGCACAAAGGGCTGCTCCGGGCGGGCATACTGGGCGTGCCACTTGCCGCCCCAGATCAGGGGTTCGTGGACGTGGAAATCGGCGGCCATCAGCTCGTCGTGTGCATAGGGTTTAAAGCGCATTCTCATGATCAATATTCTCCTTCAAAAAATCTTCAACCTGCTCCGGCGTGGCGGCGCAGCTGCCCTGGCAGATGCCGGGCTTACCGCCGCCGCGGCCGTTCAGGGCGGTGTTCAGGGCCTTGGTCAGGGCACGCACATCCCCGCCGGCCTGGGCCAGGCAGTAACCGGTGCCCTTGTCGTTGGGGGTCAGGGCAGCGCACAGACCGGTGGTGGCCTCGCTCAGGCGCACGGCCAGCCGGTGCAGGCCGTCCGGGTCCAGCCCCGGCACGATGCGGATGGCATTCTGCCCCGGCTCCACGGCGGCGGCCAGTACGTCGAACAGCTGGCTGCACAGGCCGAAGTGGTTGAACTTGAGGGCCGTGTACTCGTCGTACACCCGGTGTACGGCCACAGCGGTCTGGTTGGCTTTGGCGCTGAGCAGGGCCCCGATGTCCGCCTGCCGTGCCCGCATGGCCTGGGCAGCTTCCAGCGCCCGGGCACCGCACACGATGCTCAGCCGCACGCCGCCCTTGTAGTTTTCGCTGGTCAGGATCTTGATCTGGCCCACCTGCCCGGTGGTGCGGGTGTGGGTGCCGCAGCAGGCGCACACATCGGCACCGGGAATGGTCACGATGCGGACCTGGCCCTCCAGCTCCTTTTTGCTGCGGTAGGTCAGGGCGGCCAGCTCCTGCGGGGTGGGGTAGGTGATGACCACCGGCACGTCCTGCCAGACGATGCGGTTGGCCTCCAGCTCGGCGGCGCGCAGGCCCTCGGCAGAGATGGGCACGCTGGTGTCCATGCGCACGGCCTCGGCCCCGATGTGGAAGCCCACATTCTCGGCCCCGAACATCCGGTGCAGGATGCCGGAAAGGATGTGCTCACCGGTGTGCTGCTGCATTTTGTCAAAGCGCCAGTCCCAGTCGATGGCTTCCTCTACCGTGATGCCCGGCACGGCGGTGTCGGGCAGGGAAGGAACGCTGTGCCAGAGGATGCCGTCCTGCTCGTGGACATCGGTCACGGCCAGCTCGGTGCCGTCCGGCAGGGTCAGGGTGCCACGGTCGGCAGGCTGACCGCCGCCTTCCGGGTAGAACACCGTACCTTCCAGCGCGAGGAGTCCGCCGCCGGTACGGCTGTCCGGCACGGCGGCCAGCAGGACGCTTTCGGCCCGGGTGCGGAAGGCATCCGCTTCAAAATATTTTTCAGTGCACTGCATGGTGCGTAAGACCTCCTGATGCTGTTTGCCGGGGCGGTGCGCCGGAAGTTTCTCTGAGGACCGTCCGCTGGGGTGGGACCCTGTTGCCATAAGGCAATAGGGCGGGCGATGGAATGGCCCGATTCGCGTCCGAAGAGAAAGCTGCCGGCGTATCGGCCCAACAGGTGACAAATACCAAGTATACCACAGTATACCACGATTTTTGCCTGTGGAAAATAGTCTGCGATTATGTTATGATAAGAATCAACAAGTTTCCGGTCAAAATGTGGAATGTGAGGAAGGTAAAACCATGCGTGAAAGTGGAATCCTGATGCCGGTGTCCAGCCTGCCCGGCCCTTATGGAATTGGCTGCTTTGGCAAGGAAGCATTCAAATTTGTGGATTTTCTGGCCGATGCCGGGCAGAAGATCTGGCAGCTGCTGCCCCTGAGCCCCACCGGCTACGGCGACAGCCCCTATCAGAGCTGCTCCGCCTTTGCGGGCAACCCCTACTTCATCGACCTGGATGCCCTGAAGGAAGAAGGCCTGCTCACGGCAGCCCAGCTCAAGGCAGAGCCCTGGGGCGATGACCCGAAGCAGGTGGACTACGGCACCCTGTACACCAGCCGCTACAAGGTGCTGCGCACTGCCTATGCGGCCTGGCGCAAGGCCTGCAAGGGCCTGCACGGCTGCAGCGATTACTTCCCGGATGACTACTATGCTTTCACCCTGAGCAACGAGGCATGGCTGGAGGATTACGCCCTGTACATGGCTCTGAAAGTGGCCAACGGCATGAAGAACTGGGTGGAGTGGGAGCGCCCCTACCGCCTGCGGGACAAGGCTGCGCTGGCCGCCTTTGCTGCCGAAAACGAGGAAGAGATCGGCTTCTGGAAGTTTGTACAGTACAAGTTCAGCACCCAGTGGCAGGCTGTGAAGCAGTATGCCAACGACAAGGGTGTGCAGATCCTGGGCGATATCCCCATCTATGTCTCTGCCGACTCGGTGGATGCCTGGGTGGGCGGTAAGCTGTTCGAGCTGGATGCCGAGGGCCGTTTTGCCCGTGTGGCAGGCTGCCCGCCGGATTATTTCTCCGCCGATGGTCAGCTGTGGGGCAACCCGCTGTATAACTGGACGTATCATAAACAGACTGGATATGCATGGTGGGTCCAGCGGGTGCGCCATGCCCTGGGCATCTACGACCTGCTGCGCATCGACCATTTCCGGGGCTTCGATACCTACTGGGCCATCCCTGCCGACAGTGCCACCGCCAAGACCGGTAAGTGGGAAAACGGCCCCGGCATGGAGCTCTTTGAGGCCCTGGAGGCTGCGCTGGGCAAGCTGCCCATCATTGCCGAGGACCTGGGCGAGCTGTTCCCCAGCGTGCGGAAGCTGCTGGCTGACAGCACCTTCCCCGGCATGAAGGTGCTGCAGTTTGCCTTCAGCGGCGGGGATAACGAGTACCTGCCCCACAACCATGTCAAGAACAGTGTGGTCTACCCCGGCACCCACGACAACACCACCATCACGGCCTGGTGGGAGAGCGCTGCCACCCCCAAGGAAAAGGCCACGGCGGCGGCCTATCTGCACCTGACCGGCGCACACCCCACCGCAAAGGAAGTCGCCGCCGTCAAAACGGCGGCTGCCCGCACCGCTCTGCTGCGGGCAGCCCTGGGTTCGGTGGCCGACCGTGCCATCATTCCCATGTACGACTGGCTGGGTCTGGGTGAGGAAGCACACCTGAACACCCCGGGCAAGCTGGGCGGCAACTGGGCATGGCGTGCAGCGGCCGGTTTTGAGAGCAAAACGCTGGCAAAGACCATTGCCGACGAGTGCAGTGTGTACTGCCGCGTCTAATTCCGGCGGGCACTTTGTAAATTGTTTGGCAATCTGACGAAAATGCAAAAATTCCAGTGAAAAATTGTGCGTTCTGCTGGCAATGGCCCCGCCTGAATGCTATAATGGCTATGAGTTCCCGGAGAGTGCCGGGAATCAGTCAGCTGCCGGTGCACGGCAGCACGATGCATGATGATGGGGAAAATGCAATGGAAAAACAATGGACCGAGCAGGATCTGCACAGTTTTGTGCAGACTGCACAGGCGGTGTTTGACAGTGTCAGCCTGACCGAAGAACAGCCGGAACCCGGCTGGCAGGACGAAAGCCTGCAGGTGGACTATGAGCTGCGCGGCGGACGGGTGGACTGCGTGCTGCACCGCATCGTGGAAGCGGACGGCAAGCGCTGGAAGCTGCAGATGTCGGCACCGCTGGCAGGCAATGTCCTGCCCGAAGAGCGCATGACGCCCCGGGAACGGGAGCTGTGCCGCGACGATATGAGCCACGATTTTCTGACCGGTGTGTACAACCGCCAGTATCTGGAGCGGGTGTTCGGCGCAAAGCTGGAACAGTGGGCCCGGCAGGGCCGCAGCGCCGCTGTGGCGCTGGTGGCTCTGGACAAGGGCCCTCAGCTCTGCGATACTTACGGCCAGCCGGTGATGGACCAGCTCCATTGCTTTGTGGGCAACCAGTGGAAAAAGCACTACGACACCCCCCTGCACCAGGTGGTGTGCCGTCTGACCGGCAGCATTTTTGTGGTGGGCAGCGTGGACACCACCGGCCCGCAGCTGGCAGCCCGGATGCAGGAGCTGTACGAGCAGATGCCGCACGAGTGCATCACCACCACCGGCATGATGCGCCGGGTGCAGTTCACCATGAGCGGCGCGGCCGCCGGGCTGGACGAGGTGGAGGCCAAGAACTGGCCCGCCCTCTACGAGCTGTGCGATGCCCGCCTGCGCAAGGTGCAGGCTTCCGGCGGCGACCGGATCGGCTGTGCCGAATAACGATCATGTATAGAAAAGCCCCTTTTGGCGCACACTGGCTGCCAAAGGGGGCTTTTTGTATGGAAAACCAGAAAAACGACAACCTCAATCTCCTGGAAGCCGTGGTGCAGAACACCGAAATGGGCAAGAACACGCTGGAACAGATCGTGCCGATGACCGACGACACTCAGTTCAAGGCGGAGCTGCTGCGCCAGCGCAACCTCTACCACCAACTCAATCAGGAGGCCCACACCGCCATGGAAGCCTGCGGCGGCACCGCCCAGGGCCAGAGCGCCATGGCAAAATTCAACACGAAGATGGGCATCAGCATGAAGACCCTGACCGACAAGTCCACCCGCAACCTGGCCGAGATGCTGACCCAGGGCAGCGGCATGGGAGTGGTGGACTGCGTGAAGGCACAGAAGGACTACCCCAATGCCGCACCCGGCACCAAGCGCCTTGCCCAGCGGCTGATGGAATTTGAAGAGGACAACCGCGTCCGGCTGGAACAGTTTTTGTAAGAAACGTTACTTGGCTGCGTGTCGGTAGCTTTCTCCTCGGACACGAGTCGGGCCATTCCATCGCCCGCCCTATTGCCCTGACGGGCAACAGGGTCCCACCCCAGCGGACGGTCCTCGGAGAAACTCCCGGCCCACAGCCGGTACAGAGAGTATTACGTCAGAAACACAAACCCCCGGCAGGGCCTGTTGAGCCTGCCGGGGGTTTCATCTGGAAAAGCTGAAAATCAGAGTGCTTCCACCATGGCGGCCACGATCTTCGTGGCGGTGGCAACGTACTCTGCGATGCTGAACTTCTTGACCACCAGCACCTCGTGGCCGTCCTCGTCGGCATTGTCGCTCATGGCGCGCAGGATGACGCAGGGCACGCCGTTCTTGGCGGCGATCTGGCTCACGGCTGCACCTTCCATCTCCACGCAGTCCGGGGCGCACTTGGCCTCGATGGCGGCCTTGGTCTCGCTGTCGCCCACGAACAGGTCGCCGGTGGCGATCTTGCCCACCAGTGCCTTGACACCGGCCTCGGCACAGGCCTTTTCGGCGGCGGCGATCAGCTCCGGGTCACCGGTGTATTCCTTCAGGAAGGGCGGGTTCTGGCAGATCATGTCCAGCTGGGCGTCGTGGTACAGCACGGTCTTGCCGATGACCACGTCGCCGATGCCGATCTTCGAGGTCATGTTGCCTGCAATGCCGGAGAAGATGATCTTCTCGGCACCGAACTTGGTGATGAGCACCTGGGTGGTGGCGGCGGCGTTGGCCTTGCCCATGCCGGCACAGCACACCACCACCTGCTTGCCTGCCAGCGTGCCCTTGTGGTACTCCACGCCGCCGTAGGGTTCCACGGTGACGTTTTCCAAGCGGGCACACAGCTGATCGACTTCATCGGGCATTGCGCCCATAATACCAAAAATCATAGAACTCTCCTTACACGTTGAACAGGAACTCGATGACGTCGCCGTCGTTCACGACGTACTCCTTGCCTTCGGTGCGCTGCAGGCCCTTGGCCTTGACGGCGGCGTAGTCGAAGTTGTTGGCTTCCAGATCCTTGTAGCCGATGACGCTGGCGCGGATGAAGCCGCGTTCAAAATCGCTGTGGATCTTGCCGGCAGCCTGCGGGGCCTTGGTGCCCTTGCGGATGGTCCAGGCGCGGCACTCCTTCTTGCCGTCGGTCAGGAAGGAGATCAGGCCCAGCAGGTCGTAGCTGGCGGTGATCAGGTTGTCCAGGCCGCTGGCCTCGATGCCCATCTCAGCCAGGAATTCCTTCTTCTCCTCGGGGGAGTAGTCGGCAATGTCCTCTTCGGTCTTGGCGCAGATGGGGATGTAACGGGCGCCCTCTTCCTTGGCGCGGGCGGCCACCAGCGGAACATACTTATTGTTCTCGATGCCCTCCATCAGGTCATCCTCGCCCACGTTGCAGGCGTACAGCACCGGCTTTGCGCTCAGCAGGCCCATCTCGTGCAGCACAGCCTGCTGCTCGGCGTCACCCTCGTCAAAGTCGAAGCTGCGGGCGGGCTTGCCGGCGCTCAGGTGGTCGGCAAGCTGCTGCAGCCAGGCGGCCTCGGCGGCGGCACCCTTGTTGTTGCCGCTCTTGGCGGCCTTGGCCATGCGGCCGGCGCGGTTCTGTACCACTTCCAGGTCGGACAGGATCAGCTCGTAGTCGATGGCGTCAATGTCGGAAATAGGATCCACGGCCTCGGCCTTGGAGACGTCCTCCACCACATGGATGATGTTGTCGTCGTCAAAGCAGCGCACCACATGCACGATGGCGTCGCACTCGCGGATGTGGCCCAGGAACTTGTTGCCCAGGCCGGCACCCTGGCTGGCACCCTTCACCAGACCGGCGATGTCCACGAACTCCACGATGGCGGGGGTCTTTTTGTTGGTCTGCCACACCTCGGCCAGCTTGTCCAGACGCTTGTCCGGCACGGCCACGATGCCGCTGTTGGGCTCGATGGTGCAGAAAGGATAGTTGGCCGCCTCCGCGTTCTTGGTGGAGGTGATGGCGTTGAACAGGGTAGACTTGCCGACGTTCGGCAGGCCGACGATACCTAATTTCATTTTTGTGATTTCTCCTTTTATAATGTAGATGATAAACAGCTATATTGTACGGATATAGGTTGTTTTTTGCAAGAACTGAATTTGGTGTTGGGTGGGCAGATCGGATTTACTCACCCTTTACTCACCCTTTTTGTGCTTCCTGTGCCTTTGCGAACTGCGCTACGGCCTTTTTCATGGAATCGTCTGTTACATGAACATAGCGGTTCATGGTGGTCGTGATACTGGCGTGACCCAGCAGTTTTTGCAAGACTTTGGGCTGCATTCCGCTCTCAATGGCGCGGGTAGCGTATGTATGGCGCAGAGCGTGCATACAGAAACGCTCGATCCCTGCATCGTCGCACAGCTTGTAGAGGTGAGTGTCATAGGAGCTGTTCTTGGCGGGCATTCCGGTGCGCCAGTTGATGAACACTAAATCACGCATAACCAATTTCCGCTTCTGACCAGTCTTACGATCCATAAAGGTCAGGACAGTGGACAGGTCTTTCGATTCCTTGCGGTATTCTCTGATGTCATAGATTTCCCGCAGGATGTCGTAAGCGGTGTCGGTCAGAGGAATGGTGCGGTAGCTGGATTCCGTTTTCGGAGGGCCAGCACGCCACACGCCCTGCTTGTGACGATACTCCAAAGTTTTGTTGACGGTCAGAGTATGCTTTTCCCAATCGATAGCATCCCATGTCAGACCGATCATTTCACCAGTGCGTAAGCCTGTTTCCAGAATCAGCGCATACTGAGCGTAGTTATGGGAATGCTTGGCAGCATCCAAAAACTGTTTCTGCTCAGCTACGGTCAAAAAGTGGATATCATCAGGTGCACGAACGGGCTTTGTGTAGCGGACACCGTCCATTGGGTGTTTGGCAATGAGGTCGTTCTCTCTGGCGCTTTTGAAGAACGTACCCATTGTCATATAGGTCTGCCGGATGGTTGAACCGGCGTAGTCGTCCTCCATGGCGTTCAAAATCCGCTGACAGTCGATCTGCTTGACATCGCGCAACAGCATAGAACCGATGAATGGCTGGATGTTGTGCTCGTATCGCTCACGATAATTCCGAACAGTGTTCGGAGCACGGTTGCCAACGACATCCTTGACCCATTGATTGAACCATGCGTCCACCGTCATATTGGGCGATGCCACAGTCCGACCTTCAGGGTGTAAGCGTAGATAGAGCTGTTCCTGTCGCCAATTTTTGGCTTCTGGCAGGGTCTTGAAGCAGCGTTCCTCACGCTCACCACGGTAATTTCGGCAACGCGCATAGTACAAGCCGTCTTTTCGCTGACCAAGCCCCTTTCCGAGCTCTTTTCCTTTAAGATCTTTGCCCATGTTGCGGCTCCTTTCGTCTCTTGAATAAAAAAGAAGCCCACACAGCAAATCCATTTTACCATGTGGGCGAAAAGCAATCAAGTCTTAGAGTGCGTTATTTCGTGTTAGATGGCGTACTGCTCGTCCAGAAACTCCTCAAACTTTTTCCGTTTGATACGTTTTGTGTTGCCCACGAATACAACAAACTTGCAGCCATCCTGCAAGGCAAGCTCGGAAATGCGGTTTTGCCCTACACCAAAATAGGCAGCAGCCTCTGGAATCGTCAACAGCCACTTTTCATTGAGCGGCACGAACGGGACGGACTTTTTGATGGATGTATCGGTGCTCGGAAAGGAAATCGGTTCCGAGTTGAGATCGGCTGCAAAATTGGAAGCAGCGGTGGACATGTTGATGTTGGTATGAGTGCTCATAGTGTTTTCCTCCTGAAATTAAAATTGAATGCGAAGCGGATTGCTTCATGATAAGCATATCTGCTTGAATTAGCGTACATTTTGCCTTATGGTGTGATAAGCGCTTGAAAGGAAATCTGCGCATCATCCTGTTGAATCAGTGAACTGAAATCCATGTTCGGGTAAGAAAAGGTTGCCGGTTGCACTTGTGCTGGTGGCCAAGAACAGTTATAATTACCGTAATACGAGTTCATAGGAACGGATGTAAAAACTGCAGATCGAAGCAGCTGCAGTTGCTGGGATTGACTTTGCTCTTGTGGAGCAGAAGATTTATCACGAAGATGCAGCGGTTCAATGGAAGGCTCCGAAGGCGAATCCGGCAGCAGAGGACAGGCGTTCTCCGTTACGGTTTCCGGTTTGCTGGGAGCGGCTTCTTCATCGTCACAGTCATCAAGAGCGTCCAACGGCAGAAGAAGGTCAATCTGCGCTGGGGGCAGGATCGGTTCTGTATCGGAAGGTACCGGAATCGCCAGCGGGCCATTGGCAGGAACGACATCCTCTGGTGACTTACTATGGACGACCAGTGGCTTGGTAGTCGGCGTATCAGAATCACCTACATAAACTGGGCCGGAGACCATGAACTCACCAACCTGAAGACTCTTTAGCATGGAAGTCAACTTGGTTCCACCTGACGAACTAATTAAACGGGCACACATACGAACCTCTTCATCCGCTGGCTGGAAACACATCATATATTTGCATTGCTGAAGCAAAATCCGTTGCTCAGACTTGAACACACGAATGCTCTGGGCAACCAGCAGGGCGTACAGACCTTGTTTGCGGCCCTCACAGAGGATTCGCCCCAGTGCGTTGGAAGAGCGCAGTGGATAGTTGCTTAACTCGTCCAGATACAAAAAGGTAGGCGAAAAATCCTCGCGGGTGGCTTCTCGTAACAGTGCTGCAAAAAGCACCTCTTCAACGATGTGTTGCGTGGATAACGAAAACGAGCTCAAATCCAGCAAGGTGATGCTGGGAGAAAACTCTATGTCACCATCCTCAAAAAGCTTTTGTGCAAATAGGGGTGCCAAGGCGTTTTCCAAACCGGGCGCAGAGCGTGAATGAGAACTCTTGATCTCCTGATGCAGGTATTCCAGCACTTCATTCGGAGCCGGTGAAGCGCGAAGCACCTCTTTTAAAAGAGACCGCAATAGCTGTTTTTGTGTATTCGACAGAGCGATAACGGATGTGATAGTATCAGCGAAAGATGCAGCCGCATCCGCTGGATTATCTGATGTCCCGAACAAATGCAGCTTGAGTGGCTTTTGAGACACGTCCTGATGGTGTACACAAGGCCCTAGGTCTGTTGGCAGCGATACAGCGTGCCGGTGATCTATGACTACGATCCGAACACCTGACTCCAGCAGCCCCCTTATAATATCGTAGGAAAGAGTAGACTTTCCTACGCCGCTTTTTCCACAGATAAAAATGGAAGCGTTCCCTTCCTTGAGTTTTTCAACGATTGTAACGGCTTTTTGATAGGTAGAGCCTATTTTCAACTTCATGGTTCCGTCCCTCCTGTTTTAATCAGAATCTTCATATTCGGTTAAGCAACTGCACTTCAAAGTCAAGAGTCGAGCATCTACATAGGTTCCGCTGTTAATGCGAATCTTTTTGGCAGAGCTGAACTCAGAGAGCAGATGCTCACTTTGCAAACGCGAAATAACATCGGGTGCACTATATCCCGGTGCATACTCATGGAGCAGAGACTTCAGCAAAGACCCTTTCAGAAGGAAAGCATCCTTTTTTTGGACGATGTCCCGTTCAGGGTCATAGCTGGAATCGACCTCTTCGTAGCGTATAAAACGAATATCACCGGCTTCGCTTGCCGAAAAGAGTGCCTCGTGTAAAATTTCCTTTGCGTTGCAATCCAGCGAGCTGTCCCACTCGGATAAGCAATTATTGATGTATGCCTGACAGACCTCGTGTGTTGTTTGCGCTGAATCCGGCTGCTTAAGGAGTTTTAATGCCCAGCAAAGAACAGCGGATGAAACGCTTAGAAGCGCGATTTCATTCCGAAAGGCGCATTCTTCATCCAAGGAACCTAAAGCAGTTGTGTAGGATCGCTCAACGATGCGCTCAAAGGCATCTGGGTTGTGCTCAACAAGGGCACACAACTTGCTAACAATTTCTGTCAGAGGCAGCGCGGCTGCATGGACTTCCTCGTGAGGCAAGAACAGGCAGTGCTTCTGCTGCAACTCAGTAATGCCGTTCGTAGATACGATAAGGCACAGCGGAAAACGAGGCTCTGTTTTAGTCCGCGTAATCAGCGTTGCAAAATTCGTTTTTGAACGATAGTCGCCAACGGTAGCTGTGAGCATCGGATCGTCACCGGATATTGGAAGCAGGACATCGGGGCCGTGCTGATCGAGCATTTCATTGAAGTGCTTTGGTATGTCGTCAACCGTCATTCTTGTTGAAGTAGAAACAGCATTGTCTAAAAGAGCAAAGAAACGATGAACGCCCTCAAATTTATTAGAGATTCTAGTTTTGATGATCCCTAAAATCCTGACCAAAGCCAAGGGCAGCTTTTCTAAGTCAGTGGTGTCCAACAACGAGGTGTCCTTCATCTGCGGCGTATAGAGCCAGCGACCATCCTCTAGTTGATACCATCCAACAGGAGGCAGCAAGTATGGGTGTTCAGTGTCTAAAATTGAACTGATGAAAGCTGCCAACAAATCTGCCCACCGTTTACTGTCCTCGGTATAATGGATCTGGCCACCCGCAGCCATGAACTTCTTCAGCAATGTCTTCGGACTAAAATCGCCTTTCTCTAGCCAGAATGCTCCGGACGGTTTGTTGGGAATACGGAACGATACATAAATCCATTCGGTCGTTTTGTCACGCTCAATTTTCCTTACAACAATAGCCTTGAAATCATAGCAAGATGTGAATGACCGCCGAATCGGTCGAGAGTCATTCGGAACCCGCTTCTTAATGATCCAAGGGCGTTTGTAAATATCTACATCGAATCCAAAATTATCGAAGTGATTAAACTCGGCTAAGAACGCTTTTAGTTCAGCTTTTTGGGCAGGATCACTCTGTTGCCGAACTAGTCGATTGTGTACTTCTTGTCGGTAGGCCGCATCTCTGGCATCTATATCCATTTGATGCGTTTCCATGTCAATGAACTCCTGACCACTGCTGTCGATATAGGTACAGGCAGGTACAGAAGTAAAATCTCTGGGTGGATCGTGAACTCGATTTGAGACTATGAATTTGCTACTCATGGTAAAAACCTCCTTTTGTGAATATGTCTTCTTGTGGGCAGTCTGACCGTTCCATTGGCGTATGCTACCCACTATGAAATTATCAAGGTGCGGCACAGTAGGCGGTTATTCGTAAGAGATATCCGTCACTGTGGTGAAAAATATAGCAAAACCTAGAGCTGAATGAAAAGGGAAAAGTTGTCACAAAAAGCTGATTCTGTGACTTTCAAATAAAATGGTGTAATAATGTGAGAAAATGGAGGGCTGCATATGGAAAATCAAGAGGGATTGGAACGGCTTGTACTTTACAGAACGGAAGAGGAACTTCAAAGAGACTCCGTAATGGTGAGGTCATCCATTAGAGACGATTATGATAGTGCTATAAAAGAGATTTTGCGTGGGGCATTAGGGGCGTATAGTCCATGGAGAAACTTTAGCATCAAGCAGAGCGATGTTGAAGATTTTTTCTATAGCAATGCGTTAACGTGTGCATTGCTGACATTCAATTACTTGTCTGCGCCAGACACAACACTCACAGAAATAATGTGTGATACGAAGAACAATGAAGTTGTGGAAGGAAATATGGGGCTACAAAATGAAATGGAAGAATTTCAAGAAAAATGTGAATCAATTCGTAATAGTGACGAACTGTGGAAAGAAAAAATAAGAGAAGTATTTGACAGTGAAGATGTAAGCGCAGATGTAAAAGAAAAAGTGGAAGACTACTTGGATTCGATAAAGCTTCCACATACATATGTCTTTTTTTCAAAAGAAAAAATAAAGAATTTCTTGACTCCGATTGCGAGAGAAATTGTGTGTGAAATGATAGAAAAAGAGAAAAAAGAAACGATTGACTATAAAATGAAGGAAGTATTATGTTTATACACTAAACATTTGGATGGCCGAAGGCCGGTAAACGAATGGGATGATTTGTTTGATGATAACCATGAAAATGACATCCAGAGAAGATATAAAAGTAATTTGGCAAGGGCATACGATTCTTTTTGCAAAAAACTGGAAGAAAATGGAAAAGAACGGATCGAAAAATGCAAGGGCTGTAATAGGTATAAAAGTTGCAGAAAGTGTGAGAGTTGCAGCGAGTATATGATGAATGAATTCGCGAGAGAAATGATTTATCATAGAAGAGCAATTATAGAGTTTGAAAATCACATGATCAAATTGAAGAATATTTCTAATACAATGGATCCGAACATATTAGATATATTAAAGGAGGATATTGATAGATGGAAATGGAATCTGTATTATAAATGCACGGTCCCAGTGGCTTTTTGTCCAGACGGACGGATTTTTGAAAATATGTATTTTTCTCGAATGGATTATATCTGGTTTTTAAAATATGTGATTATTCAAGTATATGTTCTTGCAATGAGAAACCCTCAAAAAGCATATGATATACTAAAAAATTATATCGATAGAAGAAATCCAAAATACCAACCGTTAAAAGATTTGAAGTTAATGGAAAAGCCAAGCAGTCAGAAAAAAATCAGAACGTATGCGATACGATGTGTTTTGCAAGCCATTTCACCAACATGGCTATACGAAGAAACGGAACCGGATGATTTAATGCGCACTTTATACATGGGTATCAGCGATATAAGATAACTTCGACACTCTAAAAAAAAAACAAACTCAAAGTGTGCTAAAATTTCGGGCGAAGGCGGAATTTCAGAGCAAAATTTTTTCCAATTGTCGAAAATGCTTCTGTTGAAAGTAAATAGGAGATAACTAAAGGGGCGATCACGCAAGTGGTCGCCCTTTCTCTGTATCTGGCGTGATTTGACCTTCGGCAACATTATAGTAACCCACCAAAGGAGGATTTGCCGTTATGTTTGATTGCTATGACACTCTGATCACTCCAGAAGAAGTTGCCGATATGCTGGGATGCGGTATGAACACTACCTATAAGCTTTTGAAGTCTGGAAAGATAAAGGCCATGAGGATCGGCCGATCTTGGAGGATTCCTAAGAGAGCGGTACAGGAATATATTATACAAGAATCCCACCTGAAATCAGTTGGGTGGTAACATGAAAAAGCCCACATGGATGATGTTCCATGTGGGCTTTCTGTTGCCTGAAAGTAGTGCTTGATGGAGTGATGTACATACGGGTAATCCAATGTTAATGCTAAATAATGTATAGAGCAGAAGGAAGGTGGAAGTTAATCTTTATTAATGACACTAACATTAGGATAAAGCGGCTGAATGGAATAGTTGTAGTACAAACAGTCGCACAAGAGCAGCCGAATGTGTAGTGTATATACATTTGGCTATTCTTGCTAGGGGGGAGGCGGATGCCGTCATAAATAATATTTTATTCTATAAATTCTCATCTATATTTTCAATGATATAAATTTATCTTTATGAAATATATGAATAGAAAGAAGGTACTTATAATGGGAAATATCTTTAGTATACGATTGACAGATGAAGATAAAGTTCATTTACAACAGAGAATGAATGAAACTGGTAAAAATGCCACAGAAGTATTTAAGAGCGCAATCTACTTTACTGAAATAGATGCAGACATTGTTGATGAAATTATATCTAATATTGGATATTATGCGAGTGAAAAAGATCTGGAAGGGATAAAAGAGGAGGTTCATAGATATGTGTTATATCGAACTCAAAAATGAGAAGTATGAAACTTTGGAAGATTTAAAACGGTTACTACATTATATTCTTAGATTAGATAAAACAGCAGAAGATAGTCAAAGAGCGAATACTATAACAAATACCTTGGCAGGTTGTCAGCCAGCGATGATTCCCAATGAATATTTGTGTGATCCAAGTGCCGTTTATAACCTGATGCTTTTTGAAGTCAGGAGAAGACATAAAGGTATTCCGCAGTTTGCAAAACACCGCATTGTTTCCTTCGCAGCAACAGATTGTATTTTGCCACAGGATGTAGTATCTCTAGCAGAAAGAATAGCAAGTATCTATGCGAAGAACGGTTATATTACAGCCTATGGAATTCATGCGGATAGATTTAATGTACATATTCATTTTGCAGTTTGTGCAGTATCGTTTCAAACACAGAATATGTTTCATATTCAATGGAAAACTGAACGAAAAATGCTTGAGACGGTAACAAATCAATGGAAATTTGAGTTTGACGAACTGCTTCAAAATAATATCCAAATGAGGCAGTCAAGAGAAGCTGCATTGTATGGCGATGATATCGTTCGATACGGAAGCATTTCTTTGACAGCAAAAGGTCAAATGATTCAGAACGGAAAATCAAAACGTAAATAAGAAGGGAGAATACAATGGATAAGTTTGATGAAAAAGTTATCGGCTACGAATCTACGAAAGAGATTCTGCGTCAGATTCTGGATATTCTAAAAAGACCGGAGGTTTATAAAAGAAAGGGCATTTCTATTCCAAGAGGGCTGCTGATGGAATCTGATCCTGGTCTTGGAAAAAGTCTGCTGGCATCTATCCTGATGGAAGAGTCCGAACGGAAGCCCTTTGTTTTTCGTAAAACCAGTCAGGAAAACAGTTTTCTGGATGAATTAAGGACTGTATTTGCTATGGCAAAGGAGGAAGCACCTAGTATACTGCTCCTAGAAGATTTGAACCTCTATGTAGAATCGAATTCTCCCTATGCGCCGGAATGGGCTTGTCTGCAAGCCTGTATTGATGATGCAAAGGATACAGATCTTTTTGTGATTGCTACTACTAACGATACAAGGTATATGCCACCATCCCTGTTGAGACCGGGTAGATTTGATTATGTGATCTATCTGCAACCTCCGATTGGAGAGAATGCAGAGAACATTGTCAGCTACTATCTCAGGGATAAAGATTTGGCAGAGGATGTACTGATTTCAGATATCGTCAAGGCTATGCCCAAGGTAAGCTGTGCTACACTGGAAACGGTAATGAACCTTGCTGCGCTGAACAGTGTCTATCAAGGTCATGAGCACATCCAGAAGGAAGATATCACAGAAGCTCTTCTTCAGGTGGTATATAAACTCCAAAAGACGGATAAGGAAACTGACTCCACAGAGCGTCAACTAATTGCGGTACATGAAGCTGCCCATGCAGTGGTCGGAGAAGTTCTTCACCCCGGAAGCATTGGAATTGTCACGGTTCGCGGAAGCCAAGGTGTAATTGGTGGTATGGTAAATGGCTGTGCTACTTATGCACAAAATGAGGAGGAATTTCTGGATGAAGTAACCAAAACATTGGCAGGCAGAGCGGGTGTGTCTCTAATCTATGGTGTTATGGATATTCAGGCATCGGCCGATATAGAGCAAGCAGATAAGCTCATGGATATTTGGCTGTGTCACTTTGCAGGTGGTGGCTTCGTAGGAATTGAATCAGGGGACAACAGAATGTCCGAGCAGAGACTTTCTTATAATGAAGCCATCAAATCAGCAAAACTGGAAGAACTTTACCGAAGAGCATATAAGATTCTTCATAATAATAAGTATTTTCTGCTTGCTGTGCAGCATGGTCTTCTGGAACATGAAACGCTTCTGAACAGTGACCTTGCAAAAATTCGGGAATCTTGTATCTAAAACCTATTATTCAAAATGATAAAACGGTCAAGTCCTTCATGGGCTTGACCGTATTTTGCTGCGGAATAGTTGAATTTTATCTTATATAAGAAGCTACAAAAACATAGCCCGTGAGTGAGACGCGCGTGTCGAAAGTGAATTTTTGCAAGCGCCCCTGTAGCACACCCATTCTGAAAATGGGTGTGCCGTGAGAGGGTGCTCGCGGAAATTCGCTTTTGACACAAGCGGCTCACGAGCGGAAAAAATTTATTCCTCTTCCTTTATATATAGGAAGGAACGCAGCATTTGAGAGACCGCAGTTCTTTGAGCAGGAGAGAGTTTAGCCCAGAGATCAAGAAGTTCCTTCTGGTCGGAGGTTAAGTAAACAGAGTCTTCCTCCTGAAAGAACTGGGAAAGCGAGATACCAAGGCCGGAGCAGATCTTCTCAAGAGAAGCTACATTGGGTTGAAGATTCCGTCTGCGCCAGGTAGAAATGGTAGATTGTGTCAGACCTGAATTCTCTGCGAGGGCATACTCAGACCAGCCACGGGAAAGGCGTTCCCGCTCAATACGGCCCAGGATATCAAATGTGGGCTTCTCTCGTTCCATGGTTCAGCCTCCTTAGATAAATCGTAGTGTGTACTTACGATTTTATTGTGATGAGACTTGACCGATAATTATATAAGTCGTATACTTTTGACAGTATATATCGAAACAAAGGCGAGCATTTTGGAAAATCGACACAGGAATTTCAAAGAAAAAAGAAGATGGACAGCTTCTGTCTAACACCCTTGCTATAATGAGAACAAAGGAAGAGCGACCTTCCGTAAAGGATGTAAAGCATTCCGATGAAGTGGAAAGGGAGAATTTTGCAATGGAGAAAACAGAGTTCCTTCCGAATGTTTAGACCGAAGAAAAAAGGAAAACGCAGAATCTGTCCAGAGCGGCGCAGCAGACCCAGATGGACAAGTTTCAGGCAGCGCAGGGACATGGATTTGCCGCAGAGCAGGCGAATAACCTCCATGATTTCCTGACCGGTAAAGATACAAAGATCGTTGGCGGCGATAACGCCAATGATGGCCCCGACCGCATGGTAAACGGTGTCAACATCCAGACCAAGTATTGCCATGATGCAGCTTCTTCTGTACAAGCAGCATTTGAGAACGGCCAGTATCGTTATGTCAATGCCGCCCGGCAGATGAACACGACCCAGACACTGGCAGAAAACCGGCTCCACAAAATGGCAGACGATGAGCACAAGCATCAGCAGAATATGACATCCATCCGGCAGGAGCGTGCCGGGATGAAAAATGAACTTGCAGAACTTATGGGAGGTATTGAATCATGAGCACTGAATTGACTGTAATTCCGTCTTCCGCGTTGACAGAGCAGGAGCAGGCAGATTTGAACGCCAGCATTGATTCTATCATTGCGGCGCACAAGAACAACCGGCAGGAAATCAACCGCCTTGTGTATGAGAGCGTTTCCGCCATGACGGACAGCGAGGGCTATGAGCAGGAGCTTTCCAGCCGGAAGGGTCTGCGCCGTTTTTGGGGTGCAATTACCGGCAGCAATAAGCGCTTGCAGGATAAGATCAACAGCAGCCGTGCAGCAGCACAGTTTGCTGCCCAGACTACCCTGCAGCGACTCTCCGAGCAGAATCTGCTGACCTTTGACCTGATTACTGCTGTCAATAACAAGCTGAACGCCTCCATGACGGCTGTGGAGGGAGAAGTTAACCAGATCTATGCGGCGCTGATCCAGTTCTTTAAACAGAATCGCAGTGATATGATCCAGATGGAAAACCGTGTGGCGCGGCTGGAACAGAACGTCAATCTGCTCAATTGGCAGAATTCCATTGAGTATCAGATGTTGGATGGCGTAGAATATGTTGATCTGGACGATGCTTCCAAAATCGTCTGCATGGTGCGTGATTTCTACGATATCACTAGCGGTGAATGGCGCACCTCTGACCTGCTTTTGCTGAAAACGGTCATGAGTACCATTGACATTTCTCCGCGTGGAAACATCCGGTACTATGATTTCATCGTCCGTGTGGCTGGGGATGAAAAGCTGCTGACCAAATTGCTGGGCGGCAAGCACATCCAGCGTTTGCCTGAAACCTATCTGGTGCCGCTGTTGGGCATCAAGAAACTGGAACTGCTGGATACCGACGAAGCCTACATTGTGGACACCGTGGAAAATTCGCTCCAGAGCGCAGGCGTTGTCGCAGACCGTCACAAGCTGGAAAATAATCTGGTGCAGAACTATGTGGCGCAGGAATCGCAGGTGAATCTCGATACCGAGGTCAACAATTATGACCTGACGATGGAAATGCTGTTCAACCTCCGCTTCGCGGAGGATTCCGGTTTGTTCCAAGAAGAGGTTGTGCCCGAAGTGCAGGAAGTGGAACCCGCAGAGCAGGCAGAGGAAGGCAAGGCCGCAGAAGAAGAGTTCCTGAAGGCAAACTTTGGAGAAAGTGTTCCGCAGTTGGAAGACCTGTCCGAAAAAGGCTATGCCCGCGCCAATGCAATGCTTTTCTGGGCGTATTATTTTGGGTACGAGGATTATCCCAGTGACCTGCAAAAGGCGTTGGAATATGCGAAAAAGGGTTCTGATGCAGCAGACCCAATCTGTGGTCTGCTGTATGCGGCTTATTCGGATATTTCGCAGGATGAAAAACTTGAACTTCTCCGCAAGGTTCGGGCACAAGTTCGCAAGATGGCGGATGCAAATGATAGTCTTGCAGCGCTTGTACTGGGTGCGTGCTATTTCCAAGCCCGACAGTATGACGAGGCGGAAAAAGCACTCAGTTCGCATGAAAAAGCTGGTGGTGTATTGGCCTATGAAATGCTCGGACTGATGCAGCAATACGTAAAGCAAGATGGAACAGCTGCGAAGGATTGCTATGAAAAAGCTGTAAAAAATGGAATCTATCATGCCTATGTTTTGCTGGGAGATTTGTATATGGGCAACTTCAGAACCTACTCTGACTCAGCTTCAGTAATGCACAACGAGGAGAAAGGGTTTGCGAATTATAAAAAGGCTGTTGAGTACCATCAAGCAGAGGGAGCATATATGCTATCACTATATACTTTTGGTGATAAAGAAAATTATTGGGCGGCAATGGCGGAAAAACAGGGCTACAAAAAAGGTATGAAGTCGTGGACAAGTGATATTGAAGAATTTAATAAATAAAATAATAAGAAGATAGTCCTTTATTGTCCATCTTCGTTGCTATAATGAAAGCAAACAAAGAGGAGGACAAGCCAATGACAGCAGATACCTTAAAAACCACCCGCGTGTTGGAGCTTTACCAAGCTTTTCTTTCCGGTAAGCTCATCAACAAACAGGAAGCCGCAGGGCAGTACCATGTGAATGCCCGCTCCATCCAGAGAGATATTGACAGCATCCGGGATTTTCTGGCGGAACAGTGCGCCAAAGAGGGCATCGTCCGCAGAATCGAGTACGACAAAAAAGAAAATGGCTACCGTCTGGTCACGCAGGAGATCGAGCGGCTTTCCAAGGGTGAGGTGCTGGCCCTGTGCAAGATTCTGCTGGAAAGCCGAGCCTTCACCAGAGAACAGGTGGAAAAGCAACTGCAAATCATCCTGAACCTTTGTGTGTCTCAGAGGGAAAAAGCAGACATTGAGTGGTTTATCAGCAATGAGCTGTTCAACTATCACGACCCGGCTCATGCAGCCATTGACCCGGATAACCTGTGGATGGCGGCGCAGGCCATCCGCAACCAGTCGGTGCTGGAAATTGAATATCAGAAGCTGAAAGACCACCAGATCGTAAAACGGACGGTTGAGCCGGTGGGATTGATGTTCTCGGAGTATTATTTCTACCTTATGGGTATTATCACAGACCACACCACCAGAGAAGCTTTCCACAAAAAGAACGATCCTTATCCCACCATTTACCGGCTCGACAGGATACGTTCTATCGAGGAAACAGGTGAAAAGTTCTCTGTGCCTTACAAAGACCGCTTCAAAGAGGGCGAGTACAAGAATCGCACTCAGTTCATGTTCGGCGGAGAGCCGCAGAAAATCAGCTTCAACTACTATGGGCCCTCGGTGGAAGCTGTGCTGGACAAGTTCCCCATGGCAAAAGTTGTAGATGAAAAAGAGGGTGTTTGCTCTATTTGAAGCCGAAGTCTTTGGAACAGGCGTGAAAATGTGGTTGCTCAGTCAGGGCGGCAAAGTCAAAGTGACTGCGCCGGAAACACTGGTGCAGGAGATGAAGCAGGAAATTGAAAAGATGGACGATCAATATTAAGGAGGACGTCTTACGAACAAGGAGAGCGAATAAAACTAAACTGCGAAATGTACTGAAAGGAACACACTTAGAAAGCAGGAGGTAAAAGAAAATGGCTAAAACTATCAAGTTCAATCTGATCTGTGACAACACACCGGTACGCACGATTGAAGACCTTCAGAACAATTTCTCCATTGAGGATGTGCTGGACTATTACCGCAATGGTCTGCTCTGCCGCTGGCTGAAGGTGCGTGGCTACGAAGAAGAGCTGAAAAAGGTGGAAGAAATCCGTTCGGAAGATTCCATGGGTATCATCAAGGAGCTGATTCGGATTTTTGAGATTCCCTGCGACCCGGCAGAAGTAGAAAAGAGCATTTACATCCTGAAATATAAGGTGGAAAGCGAGAACGAGAACGAGCAGTACAAACAGGAAAGTTATAAGGTAGAAGGCATCATTGAAGACTATCAGCAGGGATATCGGAGCCTGCTCAACACCATTTTCGAAAACCAAAATGATGCTGCACAGATCAAGGCGGCTATTCAGGAGATCGTAGAGAAATACGAGTGGGTGCTGCAATATGATTACCGCAGGGTTTTAACGGAATTGACTGACCAGAAGATGCTTCTGGCTGTTATGTGCTTCCTGATGAATGAGCAGGCGCGTGAAGTTTGCTTTGCACCCGACCCGGAGAATCTGACCTTCCCGGCAGGCTCTGACAACTATGTGCTCTATGAAAAAATTAAAACAATGCTGGGACAAAAAGAAATTATGGAAACACTGGGTGACAACCTGAAATCCTTTTCTGGTGTTACAGACGGTTATTGGAAAGACCTGAAGCCGAAGGGACAGAAATACATGCTGCTCAGTATTGGAGTCGGCGACTTTGCCCGTTCTGCTGGTGTGATCGGTGGAGATCTTGGCAGTGCTCAGATCAACGGCAAATTCCCCGTTGTGGACGGCATTGACTATAAGAGCAACTCTTCCATGCGCACTATGCTTTACATGGAGGTGTAAGGATGAAACGCAGTGCAGAAAATATCCTGGCTTCCTACATTGACGCGCTGCACCCGATCATTTACATTAACCACTTTGATTTCAAGGTGATCGATGCGGCAATTGCGCACGTTGGGCAGGGTGCAAAATGTGTGGAGTTCAACAATGCGCTTGGACTTGTGGACTTTAAGACCAAAAGCCCTATGAAGGGCTGCTCTCTGGAAGAATTTTTGAAGCTGACCATGGATGATGGGTTCGAGCAGCAGACCTTCCTTATTCTGAAGGATGTCCACCGGGAACTGGATAATCCCAAAGTAATTGCGTACCTGAAACGCATTGCGGAAAACAACCTCTATAACGAGAATTACAGTGCTACGATTTTTATTATCTCTGAAGTGACGGTCATTCCGCGTGAGCTGGAAAATTACATTACGATTTTTGATATCCCGCTGCCGACCATTGATGAGATTCGGGGCATTATTCGTGCGTTCATCACAGATATGGAAATTGAGGTGGATGCTGACACCATTGACGAAATTGCCCTTTCGTTCAAGGGGCTGAACGAGTTCCAGATCTGGCAGATTCTGACGTTGGCGTATCAGGACGGTGGCTGTATCACACGAGGAGATAAGGCTCTGATCCTGAAGGAATATTTATAATAGGTATTCCGGGCAAGACCTGTGAGCTTCATGCACTCGGCATCGTCAAGTGTGCCGCCAAAGGTCTTGCAATGGGTGCGGATGATCTGCTTGGCTTCTCTGGCTTTTTTCGTTTCAAATCCAACACCCTTTTTGCGACCAACCTGCTTGCCGTTCAGCCGGGCGGTCAAAAGTCCCTCACGGGTGCGCTGGTGCAGATCGGCAACTTCTTTTTCGGACTGCTCAAAGGCCAGTTTGATCTGCTCCTTTGCCAAGGCCATCAGATACTCGTTGATGCCCTTCAAGATGAAGTCCACATTTGTCCCTGTCATGGCAATGCTGCCGGACAGGGCTTTTTTGTAGGTCTCGGTGTCGATGTGGTGCTCTTTCAAGAACACCAGCCGGATGCCCTTATGATAGAGGTCTTTGTACAGAGCAAAACCTTCTTCTGCATTTCTGGACATCCGGGACACCGAATCGAACACCACCGTATCTCCTGCTTTCAGAACCCGGTAAAGCTTCAGCCACTCCGGGCGAAAGATAGATGTACCGGTGTAGGCTTCCTGCACGATATGGGCAGTCGGGTACTCGGCCTTGATGTTGCGGATCTGACGGTCAATGCTCTGCTTTGCCGTAGAGATGCGGCAATAGCCATAGATGTTCATGCGTCTCCTTTCTGGCGCAAAGATAACGAGCGACATTTTTAAGACTGTGTTTTGCACCTTGAAATGGTTTGAAAACGGCTGATTTTAATACAAAACAGAATATACGGTATTTTTAATACAGTTTTAGTGGGCATAGGCAGTCATAAAATCAGAAATGGTAGTGCACGGTTTGTGATTGGCGGTGTCCTCGCCATCCAAAGGAGCGTAGTTCCAGTCGGTATCCTCGTCAATATATCGCCGCCCATCATCCGGCAGTTCCAGCGGTTCCGCAAGGATGATGGTGCCCCAGTGGTTGACCATCACGAAGGGTGCGATCTCACAAGGGATGCCCCGGCACTCATCATCGTGCCGCACATCGTAGGCATACAGACCAGCAGGAACAGAATCTCGTTTGATGCGGATGCTGGTGAACAGCGCAGGCTTTCCACAAACCGTGATTTCCTCGTAACGTTCGTTCATTGCATTAAAGGTCATAATCTGTCCTCCTTAGATTTCAATGATAAAAGCTCTGAATTTCTCTTTGTAGAAATCCATTGCACTCTGCGGCAGAGAAGTCAGATTCCCTTCGTTGTCACATCCGGCCAGAAATCCCGGCCCGGCAAGAACATCGGCTCCATCCCACAGCGGACGATTGAGCGGCAGACCAAGCAGCTTGCCTTCATCATTGCAGACTAGTGTGACCTCTGAACCGGTGTCACTCAATGTAATGCATTCGATCAGCCCGCCTACAAATTTCTGCATGGCTTCAAGGGTGTTGTCTAGCTCGATTTCCTTTGGCAGCTTCATTGGCAGGAGCGCAAGGACTTTGATTTTTTCTTCTTTCATCGTAAAATCTCCTTATGCCACGTTTAACCTTGTAGCCTTATAGCAGTCAGCGCACATTCCCTCATGGGTGGCGGCAAACTCTGCCGCCTGCATGATGGAGCCATCCTTCAGCTTGACCCTCTTGATGGGCTGATTGCACCGGGTGCAAATGCAGGGCACAGGCGGCTGTTCCTGCTTCGGGGTAGAGGATTTCGGTTTCGGCTGCTTTTGCGGTTCTGTCTCCGGCTGCGGTGCAGCATCTTCCGGCAAATCCTCTCCGGCATAGACATAGAGACCAAGACCGAACATAGCAAGGTTCTTCACTAAGCACCGCATGATAGCCTTATTCACATCGAACATGGAGGCTGCTTCTACGGTGCGTTCTTCCATGCCGATCTTTTCACGGCGGCGGATCTGCGGATTGTAGTCCCATTTCGGAGTGGTATAGGTGTAAGGCACAGCTTTCATGGCCTTGTTTGCGCCATCCAGTACAGGCAGCCACATTTCGTGCGAAACTCCCTCTATCGTGACAGTGGTATACACCATGAAGCCAGTTATGGGGTCATAAACATAGGGCAGGCCGTTGAATTTCTTGACCTCATAGTTAGCAGTAGGATACAGCTTTTTCACCTCTGCCCAGGCATACGCCCAGCTTACATATTTCAGTTCCGTGTTGCCAGACTTCTTGACTTCCAGACGATCTTTGAAGTCGATAGCAAATAATTTTACGAATGGATTTTCCGTAGCCATAATAACCCTCCAAGAAAAAAGGCAGCAGAGAAGCTGCTCTCTGCCGCCATACAATTATGCCGCATGAACGATGGTGAACCTGCGGCTGCTTACATTTTTGCTGTACTGGTTGAAAATATCCGGCTGCTCTTTCCGCAAACGCTGGGACTCCACACGTTTGCTTTCGGAGGACACCCACGACACCTTATAGCCCGGTGCTGTGCCATAGGCGGCATCCTGCATTTTCAGTTTGACCTGTTGCTCGATAGCCGTTTTCTCCTGTTCCATCTGCTCGATTTGGTCGGAAAGCTCCTGCCGCTTGTCCAGAAGTCCATGTAGAGCACTCAGGTCAGCGGTCTTGTCCCGGTTGTCCACCTCATACATCTGGTTGATCTGCTGGGTGTCACAATCACAACCGTTGGGTGCAGGGGGAATCTGGGGCACAATATGGTTTGTCCAGAAAAGTTCTTCCTTATCAATGAGATCAGAAAGCACCTGCTTATCTGTCACGATCTTGTGGATCACCAGCTCTTTGCCGAAAATCAGAGCTGCCACATACCAACAGTCGAAACCGCTGACGGCTAAGTAGTGGTCAACCTGCGCCAGATAATGAGCCGGGATTTTCCCATCAGCCCACTTGTCCGCAGAAAACGGTGAGACCGTTTTGCATTCCAGTCCTGCTTTCTGCCCAACGATCAGACGATCAAAGTCTGCCAGAAGTAGCGGATGTTCCTCGCTCTGGTAGATAGCATTTGCACGGCGCACCTTTAGACCGGTGGTCTCGGTGAAGCGCTGCGCCACATAATTCTCCAAGTCACGGCCTTGCCGCATAGCTTCATTGTCGATGTTTTCAACGGTATCGCTGATTTTGTCGTGGTACACCTGAAATGCAGAGCGATAGGGATTCAGGCCAAGGATAGCCCCGGCATCCGTGCCGGTAATACCGCATTTGCGATAACGGAGCCAATCTTCTTTGGTCAAATTCAATGTAGATACAAGCCTTTTCATGCAATATTCAACCCCTCTTTCATGTGTTCTTCTACAATGGAGAAATCACATTCCACCAAGTCTCTAATAATAGTAGAAAACTCATCCACCAAGGTGCGGTCATCGTCCAGCCACAGGGTATACAGGAAATCCAGAATATTCCGCTGCACCCGGAGATGGTTCCAGAAACGCTCGTCCATCTGCTTTTCGGTGTCCAGCGTAATCAGGGCACTGACGATGGTGCTTTTCATCGTAATCTCGTATGCCGTCTTCTGCTTGAAAAAAAAAAAATCGGCTTCGATGCTGTTCAGGAACTCAGAAAATTCCCGGACAGCCCGGTTGCTCACATCGTTCATACGTCCTCCTTTATGCTGCTGCCAGCACCATCTTGTAAGCCTTGTCGATCATGGGATTGCCCTCTGCGGTACGCAGAAATAGATTTTCGTTGTAGTTGCGAGTTTTACGGATGGGATTTGCATGGGTGGCAAAGTCGGAAACAGCGTTCACGAACCGCCAGCCATTCTTTCCAACCCATTCCAGATCAGGTGCATTGTAGTAGCGAGCCTTCAAATCTTCCTGCAAGCGCAGGTTGTTCTTCCGCTGGCCATCGGTTAAGTCTTCCGTGATGGGGAAGAACTCGTTGATAAACTCCTGCACCTTGCGGTCAGACAGCTTGATGGTGGTCAACTCATGAATGCCCTTGCCCAGCTCCCCCATATAGCTGTTGGCAAGCTGCAAGGTCTCACGGGCATCCTGCACCCGGAGCAGAACATTTTCGGTATGGCGGGCAGTCCAGATACGCTTCGCTGTACCCAGAGCCAGATTCAGGGTGTTCTGGCAGACAACACGAACCGGGGTCATGGCGACTTTCACACCAGAGCTGCCATCGTGACTGTTGAAGAACACAAGATATGGGGTCACTTCATCTCCGGCGATGATGTACTTCTCCGGCAGCTTCGCCAGCATCCAAACCTTCTTGCCGCCCTGCAAGGAACCAGCAGTTTCATAAGTGACACCTTCACCCAGCAGATCATCGGTGAACTGGAATGCTTCTTCGTTCTGCACGATGCGATAACGGTCAGATACGACACCAAGCACAGCATCATCGGTGCTGCGGACATTGGCACGGTAGCCGGGAATCATAGCACCAGTGCCGGAGTAGATGTTGCGGCTCTCGACCTGCCAATCCAGACCGGCCAGCTCCAATGCCTCATGGCTTGCAGGGGCATCCATGACAATACGGCCAAGGCCGTGCCAAGGGGTTTCGCGGACAGAGAACATAGTTTCAACATTTGCAGACATAGTAAAATCTCCTTTTCAAATTAGTCATTGTTTTCGATTTCTTCAGCAATCAGAACGAGAACATCAATCAGCACCGTTCCAACTTCTTTGATGATTTCGGGCCAAAAATCCATTGCGTTTTTTCCTTTCTGCGCTGTTGCGCTTTAAAATACGATGGTAATAATGATAGTGATGGTGCGAAATAACAAAAATGCTCACCTCCAGACATAAAAATAGCCCCTGAGTCTTTCGGCTCAGAGGCTTTGGATCATGATTATTATATCTGGGTGAGATTTTTTGAATTGCTTGATTATGCGTTTGATTTTGAAAATAACTGCCGCACTTTCGGATAAAACGATGTGCAACAGCCCTTTTTTCGTAATATTGATTTCCGTGCAGCCATCCTGCAAGGCGGACCGGAAAATGCAGTTTTGCCTTGCGCCACAAACAGACAGCAGATCCTTGAAGGCTGGATGATTTGGATAATCTGGTGGGACAATACGAACCGTTATAAAGACCGGAACGATCAAAGACAGCGCAAACAAATTAGACCCACCAGATCAGCTGGTGGGTCTAATTGCTTTTTACCTTCTTATTTTACACCTTTTGGCCATCCAGTACGGAGTGAAACGTTAGTCTTTTATCCAGCAGGCTGCCGATAAAGGCGATGCCCTTGCCCATGGTGCAGGCGGCGACCACAGTGCCGATGCCCAGACCGCGGATGGCACCGACGCCCACAAAAGTGATGACAGCGGTGGTGATCAGACAGGTCAGATCAAAGGTGATCTTGACCCGGGCGTAGGGGAGCTTTGTGATGTCCGCCATCTCCCGGGGGAACAGATCGGTGGGGGTGATGGGCAGGCCGCAGCGGTTGCCCAGCGAGATGCCGAAGCATAGGATCAGGTAGCTCAGTACAAAGTAGAGCACCCGCATGGGGATGTTCAGGGGCAACGCGTCGATGAACGGCTTTTCAAGATCCATCAATTTGCCGAACACAAAGCCGACCACAAAGCTGAACAGGTAGCTGGGCATGAACTTCCGGCGCAGCAGCATCAATACCAGCACCAGCAGGCCCTGAAACATGTATGTCCATGTGCCCAGCGTCAGCTGGGGGAACACCTGTTGGAAGCCGTAGGGCACACTGGATATGGCCGAAATGCCGGAACCAGAGTGCAGCATCAGCAGCACACCGGCGCTGTTCATGATGACCATAGCAATCAGTGCAAGCTCACCGCGGACTGCAAGTTTATTGGATTCGGATTTCATGGGCTGAAAAATACTCCTTTTGCATTAAATATCAGCGATGCACTTTCAGGACTGATCCTCAAGGATGCGGTGGATGTGCAGGGCCAGATACAGCCGCTCCTGATTGGTGATCTGGGTCTGGAACTGCTCTGAGACGTAGATCTGGATCTTGTCTACGCAGGCAAATTCCTTCTGACACACCGGGGCGATCTGATCATACAACAAAGGCGACGTGTCCTCCGGCAGCTGATTGTGACTGACCAGGCGCTGAACGAAAAGCCGGATGTGGGTGACATAACGGGAATAGGAAAGGCTGTCCTCGTTATAGGTCAGGCCAAGGGTATACTTTACGATATCCAGCACGGCGCTGACCGCATGGGCGATGATAAGGTTCTGGCTGTTGCTGGGGTTGTCGTACTGGGCGTTGATGAAGTGGAACGCGATATTGCCCGCCTCGTCCAGCGGCACCTCCACCTTCAGCTTGCGGCTCATGAGCTGGACTGCGTACTCGCCCACCTGAAATTCCCGGGGGTTGAACTTCTTCATGTCCAGCGTGTAGAAGTTCTGCAGGATAACGCCGTTCCGGATGCGCTTGGCGGCAAAGGCAAGATGGTCGGTCAGGGCCAGATAGATATGATCCATCAGCTTCATGTGGTAGTTCTCCACGGCATAGTCGATGACAGACTTGGCCATCTCAAAATAGATGCTGTCTGTCTCGGCGGCCAGCCGGATGATCCGGCGCGAAAGCTCCCGATCCTTGAGCACAAAGACCTTATCGATTTCCTTGGGCGAGAGCTTGTAGCCGATGGTTTTCTGGAAGCCGATGCCCTTGCCCATCAGGATGATCTCCTGTCCCTCATCGTTGAGTGCCAGCACAAGGGAGTTGTTCAGCACTTTGATGACACGCATGGCTTTATAAACACTCCCCGTTGGTCTTGATCACCTTCTGATACCAGTAGAAGCTATCTTTGCGGATGCGGGCCAGATCCTTCAGGTCAGAATCGGTGCGGTTGACGTAGATAAAGCCGTACCGCTTGCGGAAGCCCTGATGCGAGCTCAGCAGATCCATCACCGACCACGGGCAGTAGCCTATCACCTCTACACCGTCGCCGATGGCATCCGCGATGGCCTGCACATGCTGGCGCAGGTAATCGATACGATAATCATCATGTACACGACCGTCGGCGGTGAGCTCGTCGCCCATGCCAAGGCCGTTCTCGGTGATGATGAGCGGCAGGTGGTAGCGGCGGTAATACTCGTTCAGCACGATGCGCAGGCCCATGGGGTCAATCTGTGCGCCGTACTCACTGGCTTTCAGGTTCTGGTTGCGCTCGTCACGGCAGTAGCCGTATTGGTCGAAGTCCACCTCGTTGCCGCGGAACACGCGGGAACCTGCCGGATGCTCGGCATCTGCGGGCAGATAGCTGGCGCACAGAGTGCGGTAGTAGTTCAGCGCGATGTAATCGATCTTTGCGCTCTTGAGGATGGCGGCATCGCCCGGCTCCATCTTGGGCACGATATTGCGCTCCTCGAGGTAGCGCATGTAGTAGCCGGGGTACTCACCGTTGGTGTGCATCTCAAGGCAGTAGTTGGTCTTGAACCAGTCGTTCATCCGGGCTGCCCATACGTCCTCCGGTTTGTTGGTCAGGGGGTAGGTGCAGGTGGAAGAAACTGCCGGGGCGATCTTGCCGCCCTCCACCAGCTCGTGGCAGGCGTTGACAGCCAGAGCGTGGGCGAGGAACATGTGGTAGTCCATCTGGGCACGCATCCGGTCAGCTTCCCACTCGTCATTGGTGTAGATGTTCATGCGGTTGTTGACGCGGATCATCAAATTCTGCTCGTTGATGACCTGCCAGTATTTGACACGGTCGCCAAAGGCACGGAAGCAGACCCGTGCATAGCGCTCAAAGGCGTAGGCACAGTCGCGGCATTCCCAGCCGTTGTACTTCTCGACCAGCGCATAGGGCAGGTCGAAGTGGTACAGGGTGACTAGCGGGCAGATGTCCTGCTCGATCAGGTAGTCGATGACCTTGTTGTAGAACGCGATGCCCTCGGGGTTCACCTCGCCGTCGCCGTCCGGAATGATGCGCGCCCAAGAGAGGGAGAAGCGATAGGCCTTCAGACCAAGCTCCTTCATCAGGTCGATGTCCTCTTTCCAGTGGTGGTAGAAGTCGCTAGCCACCTTGGTGTCGGCCTGCTTGTCCGAAAGCTTGAAGGAGTTGAAGTCGGCCACGGTCATGCCTTTGCCGCCCTCATCCCAGCCGCCTTCGATCTGGAAGGCAGAGGAGGAGGCACCCCAGAGGAAGCTTGCAGGAAATTGATTCATCATGTTGAGCTCCTTTCTTGAATAAGGAAGGGATCAGTGCACGGTACGGATCACAGAGCAGTTCAGATCCACCGGATCGCCGGGCAGACCCTCGACAGCCTTGAAGTCGTCCGAGTTGGAAACGATCACGCTGACAGTAGTATTATGACCGGCCGCTTTGATCTTGTCAATGTCGAAGGACAGCAGCTTGTCGCCCTTTTTCACCTTATCGCCTTCCTTGACGAAGCTGTGGAAGCCGTCACCGTTCATCTCAACGGTGTCCACGCCCACATGGATCAGCAGCTCGGTGCCGTCATCCAGCTGCAGACCCAGAGCGTGCAGGGTGGAGTGGATGACCGAAACCGTGGCGTCTGCTGGAGCGACCACCAGACCCTTGCTGGGCAGGATGCCGATGCCGCCGCCCAGTGCACCGGATGCAAACACATCATCGGGCACCTCGTTCAGCGGGTAAGCCATGCCCTCAACAGGGGCCTTGATCTCAGAAACAACGCCATCCTCGGGCAGAGCGGACTGTGCAGGAGCGGACTGTGCGGGGGCGGCCTTGACGGCAGTGTCCTCGAAGCCCACCAGATAGGTCAGAACAGCAGCGCCCACAAAGGACACCACGATGCCGATGATATAAGCCATGAACTGGCCGAAGGTCGTGCCCTCGCCCCAGTAAGACATAATGGTCAGGATGCCGTTGTTGGCAAAGCCGGTGTTCACAGCCTTGCCGATGCCCATGATGCCGCCACCCACAGCGCCGGCAATGACAGCGCAGATCATGGGCTTCTTCAGACGCAGGTTACAGCCGTAGATCGCAGGCTCAGTAACGCCGACCAGCCATGCGGACAGAGAGGCGGAAGCAGCCACCTGCTTCAGGCCGGGATCCTTGGTCTTGAACATGACGCCCAGAGCAGCGCCGGCCTGAGAGAAGTTTGCAGCACCGGCGAAGCACATCAGGGTGTTGGTGCCGGTCATGGCCACATCGTTCAGGCCGATGGGCAGCAGAGCGCGGTGTGCGCCGAAGATAACGCAGACGCCCCACAGGCCGCCCACGATGATACCGCCCAGAACGGGGCTGAAGCTGTACAGTGCGGTGTAGAGCCACTGGATGATGTAGCCGACATAGATGCCCACGGGGCCAACGACCACCAGCATGACGGGAACCATGATCAGCAGGGACAGGCCGGGGACAAGGATCAACTGAAGGATTTCAGGTACGATCTTGTTGAGCAGCCGTTCCAAAAGCGCCAGTAGGATGACCGCCAGCAGGATCGGGATGACCGATTCGGTGTAGGTGAAGATCTTGCTGGACTCACCCACAGTAAAGGCCATCTTGATGACCGGCAGGCCGAAGATGGTGGAGTGGGTGGCGGTGTCCTGCATCATGGCATCGATGGTGGGGTGGCACAGGAAGGCACCCAGCATCATGGACACGACGGTGCTGCACTTCAGAGCCTTGGCGGCAGTGTAAGCAAGGAAGATGGGAATAAAGTAGAAGATGACGTTGCTGGCGGTGTTCAGGATGATGTAGGTGCTGTTGGCGGTGTCAAAGCCGGGCATCTTGGCAAAGGCGGCCAGAAGACCCTTGATCAGGCCGGAAGCTGCAATGGCGGGCACCAGCGGGGTAAAGATCTCGGTCAGCTTCTGCAGGATGAGGTTGCCCATGCTCTGCTTCTGCGCGGGGACGGCTTCCTCTTCGGCAGAGGATGCAGCCTGCCCGCCCAACTGAGCCACGACAGCATCGTAGATCTTGGTGACTTTTGCGCCGCAGACCACTTGGAACTGGCCACCGGCCACGACGACCGAGATGACGCCCTCCAAATGCTCAACGACGTCCTTTTTGGCTTTGCTCTCATCGCGGAGCACGAAGCGCAGGCGGGTGAAGCAGTGGGTGACCTGCTTCACGTTGGCCTTGCCGCCGACATTGTCCAAGATGTCTTTGGCTACCTTGTTGTAATCCATGTTTTTCTCCTTTTACCAGTGTGAAACAAACGGACCGCGCGCGGAAAAGAGAACCATGCTGCCGTACACAACAAAAAAAGACCCAATGAAAATGAGACACAGTTCCAGAAAGCCCACTATGCCTTCTGCTGCGTTCATTCTCACCGGATCTTGCCTGTATTACCAGTAACACACCGTGTGTACGTCAATATTCTCTTTCACTGCACAAAATCATAGCACACAAATCACGAGAGTGCAAGCGGCGATTATGAAGTTTGTGTGAACGCACAAATCTTTACAGGAAAATTGTGCAGATTGCAAAGACGCACGGCCAACGGCGTGCACTGCTTACAAAAACAGCCTCTTATCTGCTGATGGCAAGGGTGCTGAACTCGAGCTCTTCAAAGTGGCTGTTATAAAACTCCTCTATCGGGCGGATGAGAGAAACGGTGTCCCGGGCACCGGCGGTCTCGTAGTAAAATAAAACGGTCAATAAGGGATTCTGAAGTAATCCATGACGGCCTTGAACTGATCCTGCGCGGTCAGGCAGGTATCCAGCAGATACCCTTGTTCCGACTTCCACTCATGGAGACCACGATAGTAGAACATTTTGAGGTCATCCGTAATAATGAACGGAACAATATTGTTCCGCAGGCACTCCTTGAAGAGCAGAAGCCGCCCGACACGGCCATTTCCATCCTGAAACGGATGGATGGATTCAAAGGCATAGTGGAATTCCAGCAGGTCTTCCAGCGACTTGGCAGGATTTTGATTGTACTCAGATAAAAGTTCTTTCATTTGCGGGGCAACCAGTTCTGGCGCAGTGGTGCTTCTGCCACCGACTTCGTTCGGAAGTTTTTTATATTCGCCAACGGCGAACCAGTCCTTGCGGGAATCGCTGGTGCCGCTCTTCAGGGTAAGGTGCAGCTTTTTGATGAGAGCTTCGGTGATGGGCTTCTTGGCATCCCGGATGACTATATCAATGCATTTGAAGTGATTGGCTGTTTCGACTACATCATCCACATTGACAACACCATTCTCCATGCCAATGGTGTTGGTTTCGTAGATATACCGTGTTTGGTCATGGGTCAGACGGCTGCCTTCAATGTGGTTTGAGTTATAGGTAAGGTCGATCTGAATTTTGTGGTAGATTCCACCTTTCACGTGCCCGGCCATTTCATCTTGCAAAATATTGAGCAGGGTACGAGGTGCCGGTTGCTTTTTGTTGACGCGCTCTGGACGCTCTGCATCCTGCGGAATGTTCCATGTCTTGCCGATAAGGACTGCCCCCGGAATCTTGCCGGTAGCACAGTAGTTGCGGACAGTGCGCTCTGAAACATTCCATGATTTTGCCGTATCAGCGACAGATTGATAGTTCATCGGAACACCTCCTGTAAGATGATTATATCATTTTATCGGCAAGAAATCAAATAAACAAATGCGTAAAAACTAAAATCTTGCCGATATAAATAATGTGTATAAATTAAAATATTGACATCATGAAAGAGAATGATTATAATGAAAATGAGGGGAAGTGAGACTGTGAAAGAGGACTTCAAGACACAGATTTTTGATATTTTCGGTACGGTGGATTTAGAGCAGCTGCGGGCGATCGCGCAGAAAGTACAGCTTATAGAAAGTGAAAAACCACATAATGAACGCGGCGCAGGACGCAAAAACAGCCTGACTCCGCAGCAGTTGGCAGAGATGCTGGCTCTGCATCAGCAGGGAATGGGAGCAACGGAGTTGGCGAAAAAGTACGGCATCAGTCGCCAGACGATTTACAAGCAGCTGGAACGTGCGCAGAACTTCAGTAATGACCCGAACACCATGCTGCGCCTCAATTATATGAACCGGAATGATCTGTGTACGACAATTGATGTGGATTTCAAGCACGAAAAGATCAAAATTAAAAATTATACGGACAAAATTCCACTCAGAGCGTTTGGCGTGGTTGAAAACCCAACATGGGAAGATTTTCAGTGGTTTTTGAAAGACCGCTGCTTTCCTGAGACACGGGCGCATCTGAAATGGGTGCTGAGTGATGTGGGAGTACCTTTCTATGATCCGCTTATGATTATTGAAAAGACTAAGGGAAAGATGGCAGAAGATCAACAGTGGATTGAAGTGATCCATAGAAAGGCATCGTAACAAGGTGAATTATGGAAAGCATTGACCTGAATAAGATTCCAGTGCAGGAAACCGAGGGACACACCTCAAAAGGAAACCAGTTGAAATGGAAACTGGGCGATCAGTGGTATAAAGCCGACCACATGGGCTATGAGGGACTGTCCGAAGTTCTGGTATCCAGATTGCTGCATAAGGCGGAACTGAAATATCCTTTTGTAGAATATCATCCGGTAGAGATTGCTTATAAAGGACAGAAACTGCTGGGATGCCGCAGCAAAAATTTTCTGAAAGAAAACCAGAAGTTGATCCCGCTGGAAAAACTTTATCGTCAGAACACAGGCAAGAGTTTGGCGCTGAGCTTGGTAGAATTTCCAGAAGTGCCGGACAGAATTCGATATACTGTGGAACAAGTTGAAAAATACACAGGACTGCACAATTTTGGAGAATATCTGACTGCGATGGTGGAATTGGATGCATTCTTTTTGAACGAAGATCGTCATACGAACAACATTGCGGTACTGTATGATACCGAAAAAGACTGTTATGAACTCAGTCCGATTTTTGATCAGGGGCTTTCTCTATTGGCTGATACCAGCTTTGATTTTTCGTTAGAACGGCCCTTGGAAGAGTGCATGAGGCAGGTGGAAGCAAAGCCTTTCCATTTGAGCTTTGAGCAGCAGGTGGATGCTGCGGAAGAACTGTATGGTATTCAAATTCACTTCCACTTTGGGATGAAAGTGGTACAGGAAGAACTTAAAATGTTGAAAGAGGGCTATGCGGAGGAAGTCATTATGCGGGTAGAGCGCCTTCTTCGGGAACAGATGCGCCGATATGCATATCTGATGGATTGAATAGAAAACGGACACGTTGGAAGTATAAGCAAAAAAGAAAGGCCGCTCGTGGAAAGAGAGAATCTTCTCTCGATCCATGAGCGGCCATAATTTTTTCTGGTTGTGTGGGCTTAAAGCGGAGAATGCACTCACCCTTTACTCACCCTTTTGCCATGAGAATGCAGCAGGATGTACAAATTTACATAGAAGTGCAAATGACATAGCAACGATGAATATAAGGATATATGAAGTGGTATCAGGATACATTGCAGGCAGTGCAAACTCCGATACCTAACTTCATATAAAATACGCTCCTTACACGTTTTTTGGGCATAACAATACATCTATCATTATACGCAAAGCACCGGGGGAGCGCAAGCGTTTTGGCAAGATTGGCCCTTTGGGGCAGACAAAAAGCCCGCCGGGGAGCAAGGCATCCCCCGACGGGCCGGGACAGGTGAAAATTACAGCAGCTTTGCGCGCAGGTCGGCGATCATGGCGTCGTACTCGGCGTCGGTCAGCAGCACCTTGGGCAGGCTGTCGCTGAAGGGCTGGCCCCAGCTCACGCCGCCCTTGTACTTGGGCACGATGTGCACATGCACATGGGGCATGCCGTCGCCGTAGGTGGCGTAGTTGATCTTGTCCGGGTGGTACAGCTCATCCAGGACCTTCGCCACCTTGGCCACGTCGGCAAAGTAACCGGCGTTCTCCTCCGGGGTCAGCTGGAAGTACTCGGTCTTGTGGCCCTTGAAGGCCACCACGCAGCGGCCCTTGTTCTTCTGGTCGCGGAACAGGTATACGATGCTGTAGGGCAGCTCGCAGACGTCCAGCATCAGAGCCTTGCGCTTTTCGTTGTCTTTTTCACAGTAAAAACATTCAGCCATGGGGAATACCTCTCTTCTCTCAAAACATAAAGCGGTGCGGCACCGCTTGCGATGCAGGAATGAAGCCCCGGCTTGTAGTACAAACCCGGTACGGTTTCAGTATACATCCCGCCCAGTAAAATGCAAGGAACTTTTCCCACCCGGCGGCAATTTTGGCGGCCTGTACAAACCGGATGACGCTGCTTTGTGCGGTTTTTCGGCTCGAAGGGGCAAAAACGCGCCGCTGATGCCTCGTCGATAGAAGCGGACCTGACCCGGCGAAATACATCCATCGACCGACGTGTGATGTCAGACCGAAATGCGGCCGCCGGGCCGGGCACATCCGGATGGGCAGAAGAACGGAGTTTGTGAAAAAATCATACAAAACCTTCTTTATTTTGTCATAACTCTCCAGTATAATAAAAGATGGAGAGCCTTTTTGACACATGGCCTGCCGCAAGCGCGGCGGCCATTGGATAGACCAGACGGGAGGAAACCTTTATGGCAAACGAAAAGATCCTTGTGGTGGATGATGACGCCAACATCTGTGAGCTGCTGCGCCTGTACCTGACCAAGGAGGGCTATCAGGTCACCACGGCCGGCGACGGCGAGGAGGGCCTGGAAAAGTTCAATCAGATCAAGCCCGACATGGTGCTGCTGGATGTGATGATGCCCCGGATGGACGGCCTGGAAGTGTGCCGCCGCATCCGCAAGGCGGGCAATACCCCGGTGATGATGCTCACCGCCAAGGGCGAGACCTTTGACAAGGTGCTGGGCCTGGAGCTGGGCGCCGACGATTACATGGTCAAGCCCTTTGACGCCAAGGAAGTGGTGGCCCGCATCAAGGCGGTGCTGCGCCGCTGCCAGACCACCTCGGCTGCAGCCGAGAGCACCGAGGGCGTGATCGAGTTCGACAACCTGCGCCTGGACATGAACAGCTATGAGCTGCGGGTCAAGGGCAAGGTGGTGGAGGCTCCGCCCAAGGAGCTGGAGCTGCTCAACTGCCTGGCTTCCCACCCCAACCGCGTGTACACCCGCGACCAGCTGCTGGACGAGGTGTGGGGCTTTGAGTATTACGGCGACAGCCGTACCATCGACGTGCACGTCAAACGCCTGCGCGAAAAGCTGGCCGGTGCTTCCGACAAGTGGGAGCTGAAAACTGTGTGGGGCGTGGGCTATAAATTCGAGGTGCGTCAGTAATGCGCAAGAGTATCTCGACGGCATTCTTCTCGCTGGTGTCCACCCTGATGGTGCTGGGCATCGTGCTGATGGGCTGTTCGGAATGGGTGCTGTTCAAGAATTATTTTGCCCGGGACCGCTATGAGACGCTGGACCAGGTGGTGGGGGTCACCCGCCGCACGGCCCAGTATCTGGCCCAGCAGGCGGCGCTGCCGGAGGGCGACGAGCTGGACGCCCTGAACACCAAGCTGGAGATCATCGGCGAAAGCGCGGAGGCCTATCTGTTCTTCACCGACAACGACGGCCGGGTGCTGATCGCTTCCAGCCCGGAAATGCTCACCGCACAGGCCGTGCCGGATGAGATGATGAAGAAGGCGGCGGCCTCCGGCGCGGACTACTACCATGTGTTCGGTACGCTGGATGGGGTGCTGACCGAAAAAAGCTATATCACCGTCAGTGAGATGTGCGACGAGCGCGGCAGCCAGAGCGGCTGGATCTTTTTGTGCTCCTCCGGCAGGCAGCTCACCGAGTTCAAGCAGCAGTTCTGGTCCAACTTCCTGCTGTCGGCCTGCGTGATGCTGCTGTGCGCCAGCATCCTGACCAAGCTGTTGATGCGCAAACTCACCGACCCACTGCAGAAGGTGACCGACGCGGCCCAGCGCTTTGGCGGCGGCGACCTGTCCGTGCGTGTGGAAGGCGTGGAAGGCGAAGGGGAAGTGGCCGACCTGGCCCGCACCTTCAACCGCATGGCCGACAACATCCAGACCAACGACAACTCCCGGGGCCAGTTCATGGGCAACATCGCCCACGAGCTGCGCACCCCCATGACCACCATCAAGGGCTTTGTGGACGGCATGCTGGACGGCACCATCCCGCCCGACATGCAGAACCATTATCTGCAGCTGGTCAGCGAGGAGACGGGCCGTCTGGCCCGTCTGATCCAGAACATGCTGGATCTGTCCAAGCTGGAAAGCGGCGAATATCAGGTCAATGCCCGGATGTTCAACATCTGGGACACCCTCACCGGCGTGGCGCTCTCGGCCGAGCAGCGCATCAACGACGGCATGATCGAGATCGAGGGCCTGACCATGGACGAAAAGGCGCTGGTGTACGCCGACCCGGACCTGATCCATCAGGTGGTGTACAACCTGCTGGACAACGCCATCAAGTTCACCCCGGCGGGCGGCACCATCCGCTTCAGCGTGGAAAAACTGGGCCCGGAAACCGAGATCGCCGTCTGGAACTCCGGTCAGGGCATCAGCCCGGAGGCACTGCCCTATGTGTTCCAGCGCTTCTACAAGGAGGACCGCTCCCGCGGCCTGCACGCCCGCGGCGCGGGCCTGGGCCTGAACATCTGCAAGGTGCTGGTCAACCTGTCCGGCGGACAGATCCGGGTGGAGAGCCAGCAGGGCGAGTGGTGCCGGTTCGTATTCACCCTGCCCTCGCAGGCCCCGAACCCCGGCGGCATGAAGCGTCTGCCCGACGAGGCCGGCGGTGCCCCTGCCGTGGAGGACCCGGCCAGCATGAAACCGGTGGAATAACCGCACAGCCAGACTGCCCGGACGTCAGGGCGGTCTGGCTGTTTTGTGTTTCAGGAACGGAAAATGTTCTCTTTTGATGGCAAAAGAGAACTTGTTGGGGCGAGCCACTTCAGTTGCTGTGCGACAGCCGCAGGCTGACAGCTGCCGATGCCGGTGCCCGTAACGACCCCTCCTGTGAAAAGGCGTTTGGAGCGCTCCGCAGAGCGCGACAAACGCGAATATAAAAATAATTTTTCCGCTATTTATGGCGAAGCGCACGCGAAGCCATTTCAAATCGTCAATACGCCGCCCGCAGGGCCAAAAGAAAGAGGGCAGATGGACAAATCTATCCAATTACGACTTTTCGGTGAAAAACAGGCCGGCAGGTTTGATTTTTTGTGCGTTTTCATGTAAACTAAAGATATCCATGCCCCGGTATTCCGGAAACCGCAAAACCGGAAAAATACCGGGCCTGTGAGGATAAAAACTTTTGAATATAACGGAGCGTAACGATATACTATGGCGATTGTAAGTCCTTCGATCCTTTCGGCTGATTTTGGCAAGCTGGGCGCGGACTGCCGCACGGTGCTGGACGCCGGTGCACAGATGCTGCACTACGACGTGATGGACGGCCATTTTGTGCCCAACATCAGCTTTGGCGTGCCGGTGCTCAAGAGCCTGCACAAGACCCTGCCGGATGCCTTTTACGATGTGCATCTGATGATCAGCCACCCGCTACAGTACGCAGAACCCTTCATCAAGGCGGGTGCCACCCTGTACAACTTCCATCTGGAATGCGAGGACGATATCCAGCAGACGCTGGATGCCGTGAAGGCGCTGGGCTGCAAGACGGGCCTGACCATCAAGCCCGGCACCGCCCCGGAGGCGCTGGCCCCCTATCTGGACCAGCTGGACCTGGTGCTGGTGATGAGCGTGGAGCCCGGCTTCGGCGGCCAGAAGTTCATGCCCTCGGCACTGGACAAGCTGCGCTGGCTGAAGGCGGAGCGCGAGAAGCGCGGCCTGCACTATCTGCTGGAAGTGGACGGCGGCGTGGACGACACCACCGCCCCGCTGTGCGTGGAGGCCGGTGCCGACGTTCTGGTGGCAGGCAGTGCCGTGTTCGGCAAGGACGACATGACCGCCGCCGTGCGCCGTTTGGCTGCCCTGTGAGAGGGAGCGTTGTATGGATGAAGCATTGATCCGGGAGCAGGAACAGCAGCTGCAAAAGACCGGAAAATATTACAAGCACATCTGCTGGATGGCGGTGCCGCCGCTGTGCATGGCCTGCTACCTGTACGGCCTGCGCCCGCTGCTGCTGTGCGGCATTGCCATGCTCACCGGCAACCTGTGCGACCGTCTGGTGTCACTGCTGCGGCACCGCGTATATCAGAACGGCGACCTGTCCAACGAGAGCTTTGCGCTGGTGATCGCCCTGCTGATGCCGGTCACCGTGGACATCTATGTGCTGGTGGCGGCGGTGCTGGCCGGTGTGCTCATCGGCAAGGAGGTCTTTGGCGGCTACGGCAGCTACCCCTTCAACCCGGCCGCCGTGGGCTATGCCGTGGCGGCAGTGTCCTGGCCGGAACAGGTGTTCCGTTACCCGCAGCCCTATACGGCCATCCCGCTGTGGGATGCCTCCGGCGTGCCGGTGTCCAGTGCCATTGAGGACACCCTGAGCAGCGGCGGCATGCTGAACTACAGTTCGATCGCGCTGAGCCTGGGCGAATACGCCGCCCCCATGGGCACCGGTGCCGCCCTGGTGCTGCTGGCCTGCGGGCTGTTCCTGTGGAGCCAGAAGGATGCCCATATGGCGGCATCGGTGAGCTTTCTGGCCACCTGCGCCCTCATCGCCTTCTTCTTCCCGCGGCAGGCGGGTCTGGCGGAAAGCGATGTGCTGGTCAACGCCCTGCCCCGTCTGCAGTGCGTGCGGGACGAGCTGCTCACCGGCGCGGTGCTGTTCAGCGCGGTGTTCCTCATCAATGAGCCCTACACCTGTGCCCACCACCGGATGGGGCGCATCCTGTACGGTGTGCTGGTGGGCGGGGTAAGCATGGGCTTCCGCTATTACGGCGTGTACGAAACGGGCGTGTGCTTTGCCGTGCTGGCCGTCAACAGCATCTCGGCATGGATCGACCGCACCGAGGTGCGGCTGTACTGTCTGCTGCACCACCTGCCCGCATCCGGTGCCGGAAAGGAGGCCGCAGAATGAGAAAAGCGACCGCAGAACTGATTTTGAAGGACCCCGACCGTTTTGCCCACCACGACCGCGTGTTCCTGAACAACCCCGTGGTCATGCAGGGCATGGGTCTGGCCCCGCTGGTGGTGCTGGCCACCACCGCCCATAACGGTGTGATGCTGGCGGCTGCGGTCACGCTGCTGCTGGTGCCCTCCCGCGTGCTGGCCTGCCTGCTGAGCCGTCTGTTCCCCCTGAACAGCGAGAATCCGGCCCCGGAAGAGCTGCAGAAAAAGCTGCTGCCCCGTGCGCTGGTGTACAGTCTGAGCGCGTCGGTGGTGTACCTGGTGGCCTACCCCATCCTGAACGCTGTGTTCGGCACCAGCCTGCTGACCCTGGGCATCTACCTGCCCCTGCTGGTGGTGGAGCCGCTGCTGACCTACCGCTTTGGCCGCGTGCAGGAAACGCTGCATAAGGCCGTGTCCAAAGGCCTGCGCATCACAGTGGGCTATGCGCTGCTGCTGATGCTGCTGGGCTGCGTGCGCGAGTGGCTGGCACTGGGCACGGTGTTCGGCACCCCGGTGGGGCAACGGGCCGTGCTGCCCATGGCCGGGATGCCGGCGGGCGGCTTTATCGTGCTGGGCGTGCTGTGCGCCGTGTGGCGTGCACTGGCAGCCCGGCGCAAGGCCTATCTGGTACGGGAAGCGCGCAGCCTTGTGGATGTGCATGCACAGAAGGAGGCGGACGGCGAGCAATGAGAGATGTTGTGAATGCCTGGGTGGTGTTCTTTGGCTATGCGGTGCTGGCCGTGTTTGCCCAGAATGCCATCTTTACCCGCGCACTGGGCGTGTCCCGTCTGGTGCAGCTGGTGGGGGATGACCGCACCAGCAGCTGGCTGTTCGGCCTGCAGCTGTGCATCACGCAGGTGCTGGTGGCCCCGCTGACCTGGTATGCCGGCAGCTGGATCGTCTCGCTGGAAAACCGCGCCCAGCTGCGCCCGCTGGTGTATGTGGCCGCCATTGCCGTGGTCTGCACCGCCGAAGAGCTGGTGCTCGGCCTGGGCCGCCGCCTGCCCCTTGCGGGCAAGCTGCTGCGCATCGTGCCCGTTGCAGCCCTGAACAGCTGCGTGCTGGGCACCGTGCTGGTGGAGCGCACCCAGAGCTTTACGCTGATGCAGAGCCTGGGCTTTGGCCTGGGCAGCGGCGTGGGCTACCTGCTGGCTGTGCTGCTGGTCACAGAGGCCCAGCACCGCCTGCGCAGCAAGGCTATCCCCTCCGCGTTCCGCGGCCTGCCCATCACGCTGGTGTACATCGGCGTGCTGGCGCTGGCCATTTATGGCTTTACCGGCCATTCGGTGATCCTGTAAAGGGAGGTAAGTCAAAATGGCAAAGTATAAACGTCGGCCCAAGGTCAAGCGCTACCGCCGCAGCTTTTACAGCCGCGGCATGCGCATCCGCAAGATCGTGGGCATCGTCGTGCTGGTGGCCGTGGTGCTGGCCGCGGCATGGTTCGCCGCGCCCCATGTGCTGGACTGGGCTACCCACACCTGGTACACCGTGGTCAAGGACCGGGATCTGGAAGCCGAGAGCGCATCCCGCGCGGCGGCATCCTCCCAGGCAGCGGCTTCGGCAGCTGCGTCGGAGGCTGCTTCCTCGGCGGCATCGAAGCCGGAAGAGAACGTCTTTGACGGTAAGGCGATCGTTTCCGGCCGGTGGGCGGAGCTGGACACGGCGGCCCTCACGGACGATGGCACCCTCCGCGCCACGGCACAGCAGCTGAAGGCGCAGGGCGTGGAATACGCCGTGCTGACCCTGAAGGATGCGGCCGGAAACATCTACTATGCATCGCAGGCGGCGGCTGCGGCGGGCGGCATCGTGGCCGAACCGCTGGACGCCGGGCACATCGCGGCCATCCTGCGGGAAGAAAAACTCATTCCGGTGGCGCAGCTGGCGGCCTTCAAGGACCCCATCTCGCCCCGCACCGACCCCTCCATGGCCATCCACTACAACGGCAGCGCCCTGTGGCTGGATGCCCGGAAGAACGGCAACCCCTGGCTGAACCCTTATTCCACGGCGGCAGTGGAGTATGTGGGCGACCTGGTGGAAGAGGTGCAGCAGCTGGGCTTTGAGCAGGTGGTGCTGACCAATGTGCAGTTCCCCAAGCTGAGCAAAAAGCAGGACTACGGTACCACCAACGGGGTCTCCCGTGCCGACCAGCTGAAGGCGGACATCGCCGCCCTGCAGGACCGTTTGTCGGGCAAGGTGACCCTGTGGTTCAGCTACACGCTGGATCAGTGCAAGAACAGCAGTGTGGCGCTGGACGTGCCGGCCCTGACCCTGGGCGTGCAGAACCTGCTGGTGACCTCGGACGCGGCCATGGATGCCGATGCCCTGCAGGCGCTGGAAACGGCGGCCACGGATGCAGGGGTGGAGAACCTGACCGTACACGCCGCAGACCGCTTTGAGACCGACCGCGTTTCGGGCTGAGTGATGCAGTAATTGTCTTTGATGATACGGGAAAGTGAGGAATCGACCATGAACACCACAACTTGCTTTGCACCTGCGCACATCCTTCTGCCTGCGGAGCAGATCCCGCTGGAACAGTGGGGCTGCATTGCCTGCGACCAGTTCACCAGCGACCGCGAGTACTGGCAGCGGGCCAAAGAAGCGGCTGACGGCAGCCCCAGCACCCTGAACCTGATCCTGCCGGAGGTGTATCTGGAGGACGGCGACGCGGACGCCCGGGTGGAGCAGATCCATGCCACGATGGCGGATTATGCCCAGAACGTGCTCACCCGCGCCGTGGACGGCTTTGTGTATGTGGAGCGCACCGAGCAGAGCGGCCGGGTGCGGCAGGGCCTTGTGGGCAAGGTGGATCTGGAAGCCTACAGCTATCAGCGCGGAGCAAAGTGCACCGTGCGGCCCAGCGAGAGCACGGTGGAGAGCCGCATCCCGCCCCGCATGAAGGTGCGCACCGGTGCCGCACTGGAAACGCCCCACATCATGATGCTGGCCGACGACCCTCAGTGCACCCTCATCGAGCCCATCGCAGCCCGCAAGAACGAGCTGCGCAAAGTGTACGAGGGCGAACTGATGCTGGGCGGCGGCCATGTGGCCGGTTGGGCCGTGGAGGACCCGGCCATGATCGACCAGATCGAGACGGCACTGGCTGCGCTGGGCAGTCAGGAGGCCTTTGATGCCAAATACCCGGATGCTGCCCGCCGCGACCCGCTGACCCTGGCCGTGGGCGACGGCAACCATTCGCTGGCCACCGCCAAGGCCTGCTGGAAGGAGCTGAAAAAGACCCTGACTTCGGAGCAGGCCGAGAACCACCCGGCCCGGTGGTGCCTGGCCGAGGTGTGCAACGTCCACTCGCCCGCCATCGAGATCGAGCCCATCCACCGGGTGCTGTTCAATGTGGACTGCGCCGCCGTGCTGCTGGCGCTGATCACCTGGAGCGATGAGAACATGGCGGGATGCTGCTTCGGCGGCGAAAAAAAGCAGCCCTTCACACTGGCTGGCCCCCACATGGCCAATGTGCTGAGCTTTGAGGAGCCCACCGCGCCGCTTACCGTGGGTACCATCGACGAATTCATTGAGTATTATCTGGAGCGCCACCCGGAGGGCCGGGTGGACTATGTGCACGATGAACCGGCTGTGCGCGCGCTGTGCAAGAAGGGGGCTGTGGCCTTCCTGATGCCGCCCTTTGCCAAGAGCGACCTGTTCAAGGGCGTTGTGATGGGCGGCGTGCTGCCCCGCAAGACCTTCAGCATGGGCCATGCGGAGGAAAAGCGCTATTACATCGAGTGCCGGAAAATTACGGAATAAACCCTCTCAGGCAAAACCTGACGGTTTTGCCAGCTCCCCCGAAGAGGGAGCTTTCGGGCTATGCCGGAACCCCATCTCTCTGCAAAAAAAGCTCCCCCTTCGGGACGGATTTCCCCCGGGCCGGGGGAAAATGGCTTGGCCAAAAGGGGGAACAGCTGGCGAACGGACGCGAGCCTGAGAGGGTTCCGGGGTAGAACGAACGATGGAAACGAATCATAGGAGAACCATGACATTTGAAGAACTGAATCTGTCCGCCCCGCTTCTGCGCGCTGTGCAGGAGGCAGGCTATGAGACCCCGTCGCCCATTCAGGCAGCGGCCATCCCGCCGGTGCTGTCCGGCCGGGATCTGATGGGCTGTGCCCAGACCGGCACCGGCAAGACGGCCGCCTTTGCGCTGCCCATGCTGGATCGCCTCACTGCCAACCCGCCCCGCCGCAAGGGGGCCATCCGCGCGCTGATCCTGACCCCCACCCGGGAGCTTGCCTTGCAGATCGGCGAGAGCTTTGACGCCTACGGCAAGTACCTGAAATTGCGCAGCACCGTGATCTTTGGCGGTGTGGGCCAGGCCCCGCAGGTGGAGGCCCTGAAAAAGGGCGTGGACATCCTTGTGGCCTGCCCGGGCCGATTGAACGACCTGATCGGGCAGGGCTTTATCGACCTGTCGGATCTGGAGATCTTTGTGCTGGACGAAGCCGACCGTATGCTGGATATGGGCTTCGTGCACGATGTGAAGAAGGTGATCGCCAAGCTGCCCAAGGTGCGCCAGAACCTGATGTTCAGCGCCACCATGCCCGCCGAGATCGAGCAGCTGGCCGCCGGCATCCTGCGGGACCCGGCCTTTGTCAAGGTGGACCCGGTGTCCAGCACCGTGGACCGCATCCAGCAGAGCCTGTACCATGTGGAGAAGGGCAACAAGAAATTCCTGCTGCCCTGGCTCATCAAGAACCTGCAGCCCCCGGTGGTCAACGCGCTGGTGTTCAGCCGCACCAAGCACGGGGCCGACAAGATCGCAAGAGACCTCACCAAACAGGGCATCCCGGCGGCGGCCATCCACGGCAACAAGAGTCAGACCGCCCGCGTGACCGCACTGGAGGACTTCAAGGCCGGTAAGACCAGGGTACTGGTGGCCACCGACATCGCCGCCCGCGGCATCGACATCAGCGAGCTGTCCCATGTGTTCAACTACGACCTGCCCGAGGTGCCGGAGACCTATGTGCACCGCATTGGCCGCACGGCCCGTGCCGGAGCCGACGGCACCGCCGTCAGCTTCTGCGCCCCGGAGGAGCAGGAGTATCTGGCCGGCATCGAAAAGCTGAACCGCCGGAAGATCCCGGTGGTGTCCGGCCACCCGTGGGACGGCGTGCCCGCCCCGGTGCGCCCGGAGCCGCCCGTGCGCGGCAAAAAGCCCAAAGCTGCCCCCGAACAGGCCGGGAAGCAGCCGGAACAGCAGGCAAAGCCCGCGAAGGCGGCCGCCCCTGCAAAGCCTGAAAAAAAGGCTGCTGCCATGCCCAAAGCGCAGGCAAAGCAGCCCGTAAAACTGGAAAAAGAGGAACGAACCATGGATGATCCCAAGCGTACTTCCGGCGGGCGCAGCAATGACCGCCGTTCCAACAATAACAACAACAGCCGCCCCCGCCGGGAGCAGAACGCCCCGGCCCGCGGCAGCAATGCCCAGCCCAAATTTGACCCGCACTTTGTGAGCGCCCCGGAGGCAACGCCGCTGCGCTCGGCCAGAAAGGCCCCGGCTGCTCCCGCTGCCCCGGCCATCAAGACCGCGCAGGGTGCTCAGGCCGTGCAGGGCCAGAATGCCCCGAACGGCGACCGCCGCAATGCAGGCCGCCGCAGCGACCGGAACACCCCGAACGACCGCAATGCCCGCCCGGCTGCAGCCGGTGGTGCAGGCCGTGCCCCGCGCAGTGAGCGCAACGAGCGCAATGAGCGCACCGGCAGCCCCCGCAGTGCCGCCGGCGGCGCAGGCCGCGCCCCCAAGGCCGACACCGGCCGCCGCAGCCGTCAGCCCGCTGCAAAGGACGAGGACCCGGGCCTTGTGCTCATCAGCCGCCGCCCGCCGCAGCAGAAGTTCACGAACTTTGAGGAGTACATGAACGCCCACGGCGGTGCCACCGCCCCCATTGAGGACCACAGCGACGAGGTATGAACCTGAACGAATTTGCCCCCTGGCAGTGCCCCCTGTGCGGCGCGCCGCTTGCCGGGGATGTGTCCCTGAAATGTGCCCGGAACCACAGCTTTGACCGTGCAAAAGAGGGCTACTGGCATCTGCTGCCGGTGCAGAGCATGCGCACCAAAGCCCCCGGAGACAGCAAAGAGATGGTGGCGGCTCGCCGCGCTTTCCTGAACGCCGGATATTACGGTATCTTCGGGCAGGCGGCGGGGGAACTGTGCCTGGAATACGGCCAGCCTGCCGCCCCGGGTGCCGCACTGCATCTGCTGGATGCGGGCTGCGGCGAGGGCTGGTATGACCGCTGCATCGCGCAGCAGTTTGCCAAGGCCGGCAGGCCGCTGCAGCTGGCCGGGTTCGACATTGCCAAGCCTGCCGTGCGTCTGGCCGCCAAAGCACTGCCTGCCGCCCGGTACGCGGTGGCCTCCAGCTTCAGCCAGCCGGTGCGCACCGGCTGGGCCGACCTGCTGCTGAACTGCTTCTCGCCCTTTGCGCAGGAAGAGTTCCAGCGGGTATTGCGCCCCGGCGGACGCATGATCTATGTGGTGCCCGGCGCGGAACACCTCTACCAGATGAAGGCCGTGCTCTACGATACGCCCTACAAGAACCCGGTGCAGGAAGTTGCCTACCCGGGCTTCCGGGCCATCGGCGAGCGGGAAGTACAGGGCACCATCACGGTGCCCCACGACCAGCTGGAAGCGCTGTTCGCCATGACCCCCTATTACTGGAAAACGCCCCGCGACGGTGCGGCCCGTCTGGCCGCCCTGCCAGAGCTGACCACCGACATCGCATTCCGGTTCTTGCTGTTTGAGAAGCTGTGACCAAAAAGCTCCCCTGACCTGTGGTCAGGGGAGCTTTTTTTATGCGTGATATTCCATCCACTTGCCCTTCCAGGCGTAGAGGATCATGAGCCCGGCACCCAGTGCCCAGGACACCGGGTAGAGGATGAACACCCCTTCGATGCCGGAGAAGAGGGGCAGCACCCACTGGATCCACACGATGCGGAACAGGCACAAGGACACCAGCAGCACCACCATGGGCGGTACGCTGGCACCGGTGCCGCGCACCGCACCGGCCAGCCCGTGGAGGATGCTGAGCAAAAAGTAGAAGGGGCAGAACCACCGCATGGCAGCGGCTCCAAAGGTCACCACCGCCTCGTCCTGGGTAAACAGATGCAGAATGGCGTTTTGCCCCAGCAGCAGTAAGGTTCCGGTGATCAGGGTGTACACCACTCCCACCGCCAGGGTGACCCAGGTGCCTTTTTTGACCCGGTCCAGCCGGCCCGCGCCGTAGTTCTGGCCCACAAAGGTGGTGGCGGCCATGCTGATGCTGCTCACCGGCAGGATGTTAAAGCCGTCGATCTTCATGTAGGCGGAAAACCCGGCCATGGCGGCGGCACCGTAGCTGTTCACGCTGGCCTGCACCAGCACGTTGGAAAAGGAGATGACCATGTTCTGGATGCCGGTGGGCAGGCCCACCCGGATGATGCGGGCGGCCATCTTTTTGTGCAGGCGGATCTCGCGGGGGATCACCCGGCAGTCGTCGGTGGATTTTATCAGAAACCGCAGGCTCAGCACGCAGGACACCAGCTGGCTGATATCGGTGGCGATGGCGGCCCCCGCCACGCCCATGCGGAAGATCACGATGAACACCAGATCCAGCACGATGTTGGTCACCGAGGCCCATGCCAGATAGATGAGGGAGCGGCGGGAGTTTCCGGCGGCGTTCAGGATGCCGGCGGTCATGTTGTACACTACACTGAACAGCACGCCGCCAAAATAGATGCGGATGTAGGTCACGGCATCCCCCAGCACCTCGGCGGGGGTATTCATGGCCACCAGCAGGGCCCGGCCGCAGGCGATGCCGCCCACGGTGAGCAGCAGGCCCATGATCACGGCGATGGCCAGCGAGGTGTGCACGGCCTCCTGGGCTTCCCGGTGGTCCTTGGCCCCCAGGAACTGCGACACCACCACGCCCGCGCCCACGGCCAGGCCCTGGCTGAAGCCGATGAGCAGATAGATGGGGGAACCGCTGGAGCCCACGGCGGCCAGCGCGTTGGCACCGACAAAGTTGCCCACGATGATGCTGTCGGCGGTGTTGTACAGCTGCTGCAGCAGGTTGCCGAAGATCAGCGGCAGGGCGAACAGCAGCAGGCTCTTGACGATGCTGCCCTCGGTCATCAGATTGTTTTGGGATGGGGTTTTAACGGCGTTTGCCACGGGAGATCTCCTTTCGATGCAGTGGATGAAAACTATCTTTTACCATAACACAAAACCGGGCCGGACACAAGAGCAAAGGCCGCATGCTGCATAATTGCGGCACAGCGGCCCATACTCCCTGCAGAAAGGCAGGGGAGCAGGATGCATGCACAGCACGACCGGCACCGGGGGTGGAACCCCTTCTGGGCGGCACTGGGGGCGGCGCTTCTGGTGCTGGTGCCGCTGGTGGGCGGCACGGTCTTGCTCAGTCGGCAGCAGCTCAGCCGCCAGCTGCGGCAGGCGGCCCGGAGCCAGCAGGGCATTGCGGTGCAGCTCCCGCGGGAGAGCGACCGCCTGACCGTGCTGGTGTGCACGGCGGGGGAACAGCCGGGCTTTGTGCTGGCCTACCTGAACGCCAGCCAGAACGGTGTGCATCTGCTGGCGGTGCCCGCCGGGTTACAGGTGACCTTTGCGGACGAGGACGCGGCGCTGGCCGACTGCTACACGGCGGCGGGGCCGGCCCGCTGCCGACAGGCACTGATGGAGTGCCTGCCCCTGCCGGAGGATACCCGATACCTGGCGTTGTCGGAGGCCGTACTGGAGCGCATCACGGCCCGGTACGGGCCGGTGCGGGTGGGCTTTTCCGGGGCGATGACCGCCGGGGAGCTGGCCCGCTATGGCCGCGACAGCCGGGTGCAGGGGCTTTCGGCGGCAGAAGCCCACGGCTTTCTGACCGGAATGGACGCGGACGCCGTTGTGCCGCAGGCCCACCGGGCCGCGGCGCGGGGCGCGGTGTGGGATGCCTTTTTCCGCCAGAACCTCGACCTGCTGCCCGGGGCCCTGCCGCAGGCGCTGCGGTCGGTGAGTGCCTCGCTGCTGACCGACCTGACCGCACTGGACCTCGACACACTGGACCGCACGCTGGAATTTCTGGCCAACAACGAAGCGCAGATCGAGACGCAGGTCCTGCCGGGCGACGAGCAGGCCGGGCGTTACACCCTCAACGAGGAGTCCCTTGCGGCGGTGCAGAGCTTTTTTAATGTTTCGCCCACCGATGGGCAGGCGTCATCCGCCAGCGAGCCGTAACCCAGCACAAAGGTGCCGGGGGCGGTGCTGCCGCTGCCGGTCAGGTCGTAGTCGCTGAGCAGGCTCAGCCGCACCCCCTGCGCCCTTGCTGCCGCGTGCAGGGCTGCATCCGGCGGGGCATTGCGCAGGTGTGCCAGCAGATGCAGGCCGGTGTGCAGGCCGGTGAGGGTGAGTTCGCCAGGGGCAAAGGCAGCGTTCAGGGCAGCAGTCAGAGCGTCGCGGCGGGCCTTGTAGGCAACCCGCTCCCGGGCCAGATGCCGGGTGAAATAGCCTCCGGTGATGAAGCGGGCCAGCGTCTGCTGCTCAAAGCGGCTCACGGTGCCGGAATACAGCCGGTATTTGGCGTGCCAGGCAGGCAGCAGGTGTTCCGGCAGCACCATGTAGGCAATGCGGATGCCAGGCGCAAGGCTGCGGGAACAGGTGGACAGGTACACCACCGGGCCGTCGGCTCCGGCCATGCCCTGCAGGCTGGGCAGGGGGCGGGTGTCAAAGCGGAACTCGGAGTCATAGTCGTCCTCGATGATGTAGCGCTGGCCGGGGCGGCGGGCAGCCCAGTGCAGCAGCTCGGCCCGGCGGCCGGCCGGCATGGTGACCCCGGTGGGGAACTGGTGGCTGGGGGTAACGTAACACACGGCGGCCCCGGAGCGGTCCAGTGCATCCAGCGAAAGGCCGCCCTCGTCCACGGGCAGGCAGCAGCAGCGCATGCCGGTGTTTTCCAGCACCTGCAAAGCGCGGGGGTAGCCGGGGGTCTCCACGGCGGCGGTGCCGTGCAGCAGCGGGGCCAGCAGGCCCAGCAGATATTCCAGACCGGCACCCACCACCACCTGATGGGCACCGCACTGCACGCCGCGGTATTCGGCCAGATAATCCGCCAGCGCCTGCCGCAGGGCAAGGTCACCCTGGGCGTCGCCGTTGGTCAGCAGTTCCGGGGAGGAGTACAGCAGTTCCTTCTGCAGCCGCGCCCAGGTGCGGAAGGGAAACAGCCCCGGGTCCACGCCCCGGGTGGACAGGTCGTACCGCACCGGCGGTTCCGGCGCGGCGGGCTCCGGCACGGCCGGGGCGGGCGACGGGTCCCGTGCATCCGGCCCGACCTGCGGCAGCGCCAGATATTCCTGTACATAAAAGCCGCTGCGTTCCCGGGCGGCAAGGTAGCCCTCGGCAGCCAGCATCTGGTAGGCGGTGTCCACCGTGTTTACCGAGACAGACAGTTCCGCCGCCAGCCGCCGCTTGCCGGGCATCCGGGTGCCGGCGGGCAGGGCCCCGGTGCGCATCTCTCCGGCCAGACTGCGGTACAGCTGTTCGTACAGCGGCACCCCGGAGCCCGGCTCCAGTGCGGTGGTCAAATGGACCATGATCGTGTCCTCCTCTTTTTGCAGAATGCCAAACTGGCCCCATAAAAAAACTTTATTCTGGGTATTTTCATGAGGTCAGTTCCGCGTATAATAGGAGCATACCCGCCGGACACCCAAATGTCAAGTAGGATGGTGGGTAAGCGGCTGCGTGAGCGATCAAAGCCCCGGTGGGGCTTTGAAACGGAAAAGTCCGGCGATGTTGAAATTTGGAGGGAAAGCAATCATGTCTACTACTGCAATGTGGCTGCTGCTGGCAGTCGTTGTCGTTGCCATCGTGTTTGGCAGTGTGCTGTACAAGCGCACCTTCACCACCAAGGAACTGGCCCTTACCGGCGTCATGGCCGCGCTGAGCCTGGTGGCCTACCTGTTTTTCCGGGTGCCGTTCTACGGCGGCTCCTCGTTCCATCTGGGCAACACCTTCACGGCCCTGACCGCCCTGCTGCTGGACGGTGTGTCCGGCGGTCTGGCCGGTGCCATCGGTCTGGCTCTGGCCGACATCCTGGCCGGTGACCCGGGCTACGCCATCACCACCTTTGTGCTCAAGTTCATCATCGGCATCACCTGCGGTGCGGTGGCCCATAAGGCCTTCAAGCTGCGGGAGCTGGACAAGCACAGCAGCGGTTACCTCGTCAAGGTGATCGTGGCCGCGGCCTCCGGCCTGCTGCTGAACGTGTTTACGGACCCGTTCCTGGGCTACTTCCGCAATGTGTACATCTTTGGCCAGGAATACACCGTGGCACAGGCCCTGACCAAGATCGCAGGCGGCGTCACCTTTGTGAACAGCGTGGCCTCCACCGTGTGCGTGGTGGTGCTGTACCTGGCCCTGCGCCCGGCACTGGAGCGTGCCGGGCTGCTGCCCAAGGGCGAAACCAACTAAGCCATCTCTCTACCCTGATACAAGCACTGCCGCCCCCGTCTGCCGGACCCTATCCCCCGGCGGCCGGGGGCGGTGGTGTTTTTGGCCTGTGGGGCGGGAGTTTCTCCGGCGGATGATCCGAGGGTGGGACCCTGTTGCCGCAGGCAATAGGGCGGGAGCTGGAAGCCCCGAACGTCCGCGGAGAAAGCTCCCGCCCCGCAGGCCGGTTCCGGCCGTTCTGCTTTGCATTCTGGCGGTGCGTGCGGCATAAGATGGAAAAAGAGCTTGCACATGGGGGCAAAATATGGTATAGTCTTTCTGTCGTGCACAGCTGTGCACAGAGAAAGAACTGGAAAGACGTGCGGGGAAGCATTGCCCTGCACTCTGGAGAAGCCCGCAGCAGCGGGTGCCGAAGGTGTAAGGCCGCAGGGAAAGGCGGCTGTATCTCTCAGGCAAAAGGACAGAGCCATCGTCGGATACGCACAAGGGCACCGCCGGGAATGCGGCGTGCCCGGCAGCGGAAAATGAATGCGCCTGAATTTTGCAGACAGAGCCTTTGGTGGGTTCTGTCTGCTTTTTTGTTTTGTGTAAGAGGGGGAAATCTACCATGCTGGAATGGATCACGCAGATCAACAATGCAGTTAACGGAGTGGTCTGGGGCCCGGCGGGTCTGGCGCTGCTGTTCGGCACCGGCCTGATCATGTCGGTGCGCACCGGATTTTTCCAGTTCCGCAAAATGGGCTACTGGCTCCGGCACACCATCGGAGCCATCTTTACCAACAAGGACGTCACCGCCCACACCAGCAAGGAGGACATGGCCATCAGCCAGTTCCAGAGCATGTGTACAGCGCTGGCGGGCACCATCGGCACCGGCAACATCGTGGGCGTGGCCACGGCCATCGTCTCCGGCGGGCCGGGTGCCATCTTCTGGATGTGGGTCATGGCGTTGCTGGGCATGATGACCAGCTTTTCGGAGAACGTGCTGGGTGTGTACTACCGCCGCAAGAATCCGGCAGGGGAGTGGTCCGGCGGTGCCATGTACTACCTCACCGACGGTCTGGGCGCGAAGAAGGGCTGCAAGCAGCTGGGCAAGGTGCTGGCCGTGCTGTTTGCCTGCTTCTGCATCCTGGCGTCCTTCGGCATCGGCAACATGAGCCAGATCAACTCCATTGCCGGCAACATGAATGCTGCCTTCGGGGTGCCCACCATCGTCACCGGTCTGGCCCTCATGGTGGTTACGGCGCTCATCGTCATCGGCGGCCTGAAGCGTGTGGCAGCGGTCACCGAAAAGCTGGTGCCGCTCATGGCAGTGTTCTATATCATCGGTGCCCTGGTCATCGTGGCGATGCACGCAGGCAACATCCCGGCAGCCTTCGGGGCCATTTTCAAGGGCGCCTTCAACCTGCAGGCTGCCGGCGGCGGTGCGCTGGGCTACGGCATCAGTCAGACCATCACCTGGGGCTTCAAGCGCGGCGCCTTCTCCAATGAGGCGGGCCTTGGCTCGGCGGTCATGGTCAATTCGGCTTCCAACGTCAAGGAGCCGGTGCATCAGGGCATGTGGGGTGTGTTTGAGGTGTTTGCCGATACCATCGTGGTGTGCACCCTCACCGCCCTGGTCATCCTGACCACCGGCGTGGTGGACCTGCAGAGCGGCGCGGTGCTGGCCAACGTGCAGGACAACGCCTTGGTGGGGCAGGCCTTCACCGCTGCCTTTGGCAGCTTTGGCCCCAAGTTCATCGCCATTTCCATCCTGCTGTTTGCCTACTCCACCACGCTGGGCTGGAGCCACTATGGCACGAAAGCGGTGGAGTACCTGTTCGGCACCACGGGCAGCCGCATCTATAAAGTGGTGTTCGTGGGCATGACCGTGGTGGGCTCCACCATGAAGCTGGGCCTTGCCTGGGATCTGTCCGATACCTTCAACGGCCTGATGATGATCCCGAACCTCATCGGCGTGCTGGAACTGTCCGGTACGGTGGTGGCCATCACGAAAAACTATCTGGACCGCCGGGTGAAGGGGCTGGATATCGAGCCCATGTGGTCGGCCTTTGAGGAGTACCAGAAACAGGAAGAAGCCGAAGCGGCCGCCGAGGAAGCGGCACAGCGCGGCCAGTAAGACCGGATAAAACGCGGCCGGGCCGTTCCACGATGCGTGGAACGGCCCGGCTTTTTTGTCAATGTTTCTTTTTGCGGGGAGACTTCTGGGACGGTACAGCCCGGCGCGGTTTTGCCGCACTGCGCCCGGCGGCAAGGCCGCTGCCAAAGGCCCAGTGCAGGTTGAAGCCGCCGCAGCGGCCCACGCAGTCCAGCGTTTCGCCCACAAAGTAAAGGCCGGGGCAGCCCTTGAACTGGAAATCCGGTTCCAGCTCGGTGAGGGCAAGGCCGCCGCCGGTGACCTGCGCCTGCTTCCAGCCGCAGGGGGTCAGGCCCTCGAACCGCCAGTGTTTGGCGATGTGGGCCAGCTTCTGCCACTGGGCGGCGGAGAGCCGGTGCACATCGGCGTCCGGCAGGCCGGCGGCCTGCCACAGGGCACGGCCCAACTTGGCGTTCAGCAGGCCCAGCCAGAAGTCTGCCGCCGTATCGCCCGGCAGCAGCGGTACGCGGGCGGCGAACAGCGCGGAAAGTGCGTCCTCGGCAACGTCCGGGAAGAGGTCCAGCTCCACGGCAGGGTTTTTCACCGCCGGGGTCAGGTGGCGGGTCAGGTCCATGATGCAGATGCCGGACAGGCCGTAGTCGGTGAACTGCACCTCGCCCCGGTAATCTGCCAGCAGGGTGCTGCCGTTGTACAGGGCGGCGTGGGCCTTGGCCCGGATGCCGGCCAGACGCTTGTCCGGCTTTGCACACTGCAAAGCGGTCAGGCAGGGGTACAGCGGGGCCAGTGCACCGCCGCACTGGGCGGCGAACCGGGGGCCGAAGCCGTCGGTGCCGAACTGCGGCCCGGCACTGCCGCCCATGGCACAGATCACGGCATCGGCCCGTAAGCTCTCGTCGGCACCGTCCGCGTTGGAGAACAGCACCACATAGCCGCCCCGGCTCTGGCTCAGGGTCTGCACGGTGCAGCCGGTACGCACCTCCACGCCGCAGCGGGCCAGATGATGCTCCAGCAGGGCCAGCACGTCGGCGGCCTGATTGGAGTAGGGGTATACCCGGCCGGTCTCATCGGTGCGGGTGTAAAGGCCCAGCGCACGGAACCAGCCCAGTGGGCCGGCGGCGTTCACCGTGCGCAGCAGCGCGTCCAGCGCGGCGCGGTCAGCAGAAGAATAGCTTTCCGGCGTGATGCCCTCGTTGTCGAGGTTGCAGCGGCCGTTGCCGGTGGCCAGCAGCTTTTTGCCCGGGCGGGGGCTGCGCTCCAGCACCGTGACGCGGGCTGTGGGGTCTGTCTGCGCGGCAGCCAGAGCGGCCGCCAGCCCGGCGGCCCCGCCGCCCAGAATGAGGATGTGTGCCATGCCGGCACCTGCCTTTCGTGGTTGGATTTGTGTTTATTGTAGCAGAAGCCCGCCCAAAACACAATGAAGGGGCAAAGAAAAACGGGGCGCGCCCGGCGGGATCTTTACACCGTGCATGGCAGGTATAAATTCCCTTGGCTGACAAATACTATGGACACAGACAATTGCAAGCAGAACCGGAAACAGGGAGGAAACACCGCATGAAAGCAACCGGAATCGTCCGCCGCATTGATGAACTGGGCCGGGTGGTCATCCCCAAGGAGATCCGCCGCACCCAGCGCATCCGGCGCGGGGACCCACTGGAGATCTTTACCACCGGGGACGGGGAAGTGATCTTCAAAAAGTATTCGCCCATCGGGGAGATGAGCACCGTAGCCGCCCAGTACACCGAGGTGCTCAACAAGAGCTTTGCCCTCACCGCCTTTGTGGCCGACCGGGACCACATTCTGGCCGTGAGCGGGGCAGGCCGGCGGGAACTGGCTGACCGCAGCATCAGCCAGCCGCTGGAAAAGCTCATAGACGCCCGCCGCCCCTACCGGAACGAGGGCGAGCCGGACCGGGCCCTGATGCCCTGCGAAGGGGCCGCCCGGGTACTGCTGTGCGCGGTGCCCATCATCGCGGCGGGGGACGTGGCCGGTGCGGTGGGGCTGCTGACCGAGGACCGCACCGCCACGCCGGACGAAGCCCAGTGTAAGGCCGTGAGCGTGGCGGCGGCCTTTCTGGCAAAGCAGATGGAAGAGTAAAAGAAAACGAAAACTCCCTCAGTCGCCTGCGGCGGAAGCTCCTCCCTTGGGGGCTGGCATCGCGGCAGCGATGACTGGGGGAGTTTTGCTGGGTTTATGACAGAATTATGAATCTTTCAAAACATTTTTGCAAAGCCCTTGACAGCACCGGAAAATTGGCTATAATGGTCTTAGCACTCAGGAACAAGGAGTGCTAAACAAGAAAAGCCAAGCAAAAGGAGGCAGGCGCTATGACGATGGATGCACGCAAACAACGCGTTTTGCAGGCGATCGTGGCGCTGTATGGTCTCGAAGGTGAGCCCGTGGGCAGCAGTGTGCTGGCCAACTACTTTGACATGGCCGTGTCCAGCGCCACCCTTCGCAATGAAATGGCGGCGCTGACAAAGCTGGGTCTGCTGGAGCAGCCCCACACCAGTGCGGGCCGCGTGCCCAGCGCCAAGGGCTACCGTTATTATCTTGACAACCTGCTGACGGACGATCAGCCGCTGGACCGCGTGACCCGCGCCCGGGTGGATGCCGTGTTCGCCAGCCTGGATCATGAACCGGAAAAGCTGGCACAGGGTGCCGCCAGAGCGCTGGCCGCCATCAGCGGCTGTACCGCCGCGGTCAGCACCCCCTGCGCCGAGGACCTGTGCATCGCCCATTACGAGGTGGTGCAGGTGGGCCGCAGCGCAGCCGCTGTGCTGGCGGTGACCACCGCCGGTTACGTCCGCACCCGGGTGGCGCGGGTGCGCAGCGGCCTCTCCCGTGAGAAAGCCGCTGCCCTGGCCGCACTGCTGAACCACAGCCTGACCTTTGTGGCACCGGTGGACCTGTCCGGTCGGATGCTGGCCGAGCTGTGCAGTCAGATCGACCCGGAACTGGTGCCCGTCATCAGCGCCGCCGCCGCCATCCTGCAGGACTCGGTCAAACCCCACGTCTTTCTGGGCGGCGAGCAGCACCTGCTGGACTGGCCGCAGCTGGACGGCAAGGTGGGCGACATCCTCACCCTGCTGAACGACGAGGAACAGGCCGCTGGCCTCATCGCACCCCCCGCAGACCGCAATGAGAGCGTGCTGCTGGGCGAGGATCTGGAGCCGCAGATCCCCGGCATGTGCATCGTGAGCGACCGGTATCTGGTGGGCGGAGGCCTGTGGGGCTCCATTGCCCTGATCGGCCCCACCCGGATGCCCTTCCAGAAGCTGATGCCGCTGCTGCATTACTTTGCAGACCAGCTGGGCGAGGGCATGAGCGGCAAACGAAAAGACACCCCGCAGGCTGCCGCACCCCGGCGGACTGTGATCTATAAGGAGGATCTGGAATGAGCGAAGAAACCAAAAAGACTGCTCCCGCTGCGGAAGCGGAGCAGCAGCCCACCGCCGCTCCGGAGGCAACGGCAGAGCAGGCAGCTCCCGCACAGGAGCCCGCCGCAGAAGAAGCTGCCGACCCGAAGGACGACAAGAAAAAGGACGGCGGCTGGTTCAACAAGAAGGCCCGCGAGATGGAAGCCGTCAAGGCTAAGCTGGACGCGGCCGAGCAGAACGCCGCACAGGCCAAGGAACAGCTGCTGCGCATGGCTGCCGAGTACGACAACTACCGCAAGCGCTCCACCCGCGAAGCCGACCAGAAGTTCAACGACGGCATTTCCTTTGCCGTGAACCAGATCATCCCCATTCTCGACACGCTGGATATGGCGGCCAACGCTCCTACCACCGACGAGAACTACAAGAAGGGTGTGGTCATGACGCTGGACAAAGCCGCCAAGGCGCTGGAAGCCCTCCATGTGGAGGAGATCGAAGCGCTGGGCAAGCCCTTTGACCCCAACTTCATGAACGCCGTGCAGCAGATCCCCGCCCCGGACGGGCAGGAGAGCGGCACGGTGGTCACCGTCTACCAGAAGGGTTACAAGCTGGGCGACAAGATCGTCCGCCATGCGACCGTTGTGGTGGCCGAATAACAACGCCTGAACTTCCGCAAGGGAGTTTTGAATATACCATCCGCTAAGCAAAAACTTGAGCATCACATAAACAAGATTTGTTCTTTCGAGAGGAGTTTTCATTATGAGTAAGATCATTGGTATCGACCTTGGTACTACCAACAGCTGCGTGGCTGTCATGGAGGGCGGCGAGCCCGTTGTCATTGCAAACTCTGAGGGTGCACGCACCACCCCGTCTGTGGTCGGCTTTACCAAGACCGGCGACCGTCTGGTCGGCCAGGTCGCAAAGCGTCAGGCCATCACCAACCCCGAAAACACCGTGGCTTCCATCAAGCGTTACATGGGCACCGACCACAAGGTGACCCTGAACGGCAAGGAGTACACTCCCCAGCAGGTCAGCGCAATGATCCTGCAGAAGCTGAAGGCTGACGCCGAGGCTTACCTGGGCGAGCCCGTCACCGAGGCCGTCATCACCGTGCCTGCCTACTTCAACGACAGCCAGCGTCAGGCCACCAAGGACGCCGGCACCATCGCAGGCCTGAACGTCCGCCGTATCATCAACGAGCCCACTGCCGCTTCTCTGGCATACGGCATTGATAAGGAAGAGGACCAGAAGATCATGGTCTACGACCTGGGCGGCGGCACCTTCGATGTGTCCATCATTGAGATGGGCGACGGCGTGACCGAGGTCCTGGCCACCAACGGTGATACCCACCTGGGCGGCGATGATTTCGACCAGCGCATCATCGACTGGATGGCAGACGCCTTCCAGACCGAGAACGGCATCGACCTGCGCAAGGACAAGATGGCTGCACAGCGCCTGAAGGAAGCTGCCGAGAAGGCAAAGATCGAGCTGTCCAGCGCGATGAGCAGCCAGATCAACCTGCCCTTCATCACTGCCGACGCTACCGGCCCCAAGCATCTGGATATGACCCTGACCCGCGCAAAGTTCAACGAGCTGACCGCAGATCTGGTCGACCGTACCATGGGCCCCGTCCGCAAGGCTCTGCAGGATGCAGGCCTGCGTCCCTCTGACCTGAAGAAGGTCCTGATGGTCGGCGGCTCCACCCGTATCCCCGCTGTCTACGATGCCGTCAAGAAGGAACTGAACTGCGAGCCCTTCAAGGGCATCAACCCCGATGAGTGCGTGGCCGTGGGTGCTGCCATCCAGGGCGGCGTGCTGCAGGGCGATGTCAAGGGCCTGCTGCTGCTGGATGTCACCCCGCTGAGCCTGGGCATTGAGACTCTGGGCGGCGTGTGCACCAAGATCATCGACCGCAACACCACCATCCCCACCCACAAGAGCCAGGTGTTCTCCACCGCAGCCGACAACCAGCCCTCTGTTGAGGTCAACGTGCTGCAGGGCGAGCGTGAGTTTGCCCGCGACAACAAGAGCCTGGGTGTGTTCCACCTGGATGGCATCGCTCCGGCTCCCCGTGGTGTGCCTCAGATCGAAGTCACCTTCGATATCGACGCCAACGGCATCGTGAAGGTCAGCGCAAAGGATCTGGGCACCGGCAAGGAGCAGAACATCACCATCACTGCTTCCACCAACATGTCCAAGGAGGATATCGACAAGGCTGTGAAGGAAGCTGAGCAGTTTGCTGCCGACGATAAGAAAAAGCGTGAAGAGGTCGATATCCGCAACGGTGCCGACCAGATGGTGTTCCAGACCGAGAAGATGCTGAAGGAGAACGGCGACAAGCTGCCCGCAGACGTCAAGAGCGATGCCGAGGCAAAGCTGGCCGACCTCAAGACTGCCGTGCAGTCCGGCTCCATCGACGACATCAAGGCAAAGCAGGAAGCTCTGAGCCAGGTGTTCGAGAAGATGTACCAGGCAGCTGCTGCCGCACAGCAGGCTGCAGGCGCACAGCCCGGCCCCGACGCAGGTGCTCCCAACAACCAGCAGAAGCCCAACGATGACGGCGTCGTGGATGCCGACTTCAAGGAAGTCTGATCCATGAAATGAGCGGTGGGTGTCCGGCCAAACCGGCGGGCACGCACGCATGAATAGCAAAAGCCGCTCCGGTTTTGCCGGGGCGGCTCTTGCTGGTTATAGAGCGAGGAACCACCGGGAACAAGTCCCGGGTATGGATGTTCCCGGAGAGGTGAGTGGATATGGCACAGGAAAAACGTGATTATTACGAGGTGCTGGGGGTATCCAAAACGGCGACGGACGCGGAGATCAAAAAGGCCTACCGCAAGCTCGCTATGAAGTACCACCCGGACTACAACCCCGGCGACAAGGAAGCCGAGGAAAAGTTCAAGGAGGTCAATGAGGCCAACGAGGTGCTTTCGGACCCGAAAAAGCGCCAGCTGTACGACCAGTACGGTTTTGCAGGCGTTGACCCGGCCTACGCAGCCCAGAACGGCGGCGGCCCCGGTGCGGGCGGCTTTGGCGGTTTTGGCGGCGACGGTGTGGACCTGGGCGACATCTTCGGCGATATCTTCGGCGGCGGTTTCGGCGGCTTTGGCGGTTCGTCCCGTCGGGCCAATCCCAACGCACCCCGCAAGGGTCAGGACATCCGTGTGCGCATCACCCTGAGCTTTGACGAGGCCGTGCACGGCTGTAAGAAGAACATCACCATCACCCGTCAGCAGGAGTGCACCGAGTGCCACGGCAGCGGCTGTGCCGCCGGTACCAGCCCCGAGACCTGCCCGGACTGCGGCGGCCGCGGCTTCGTGATCCGTCAGCAGCGCACTCCCTTTGGTGTGATGCAGACCCAGCAGCCCTGCTCCCGCTGCGGCGGCAAGGGCAAGCTGGTCAAGAACCCCTGCAAGGTCTGCCATGGCAGCGGCAAGGTGGCCACCAAAAAGACGCTGGAGGTGTCCATCCCCATGGGCATCGACGACGACCAGAGCTTCGCACTGCGCGGCATGGGCGATGCCGGTGCCAACGGCGGCCCCTCCGGTGATGTGATCGTCATGGTCACCGTGCGGCCCAGCGAGGTGTTCCAGCGCGACGGCTACGACGTGTGGGTCACGGTGCCCATCACCTACAGCCAGGCGGTGCTGGGCGACGAGATCCAGGTGCCGTCCATCGACGGCAAGGTGGAGTACACCGTGCCGGAGGGCACCCAGAGCGGCACCACCTTCCGCCTGCGCGGCAAGGGCATCCAGTACCTGAACGGCCGCGGCCGCGGCGACATGTACGTCAAGTGCGAGGTGGAGATCCCCAAAAAGCTGAACAAGACCCAGCGTGAGGCCCTGAAGAAATTTGAGGGCACCCTGAAAGAAGAGAACTACGAAAAGCGCAAGGGCTTCTTCAAAAAGCTGAAGGATATGTTCAACGCATAAACTTACGCCAAAGGCGGCGGCATCGGAACGGTGCCGCCGCCTTTTTTGCTGCCGCAAAACAAAAAGCGAGGGGGGCTTCCCATCGGGAAGCCCCCCTCACAGTGGATCTTTGGTATCTCCGGGCAAATTACTTCTTGAAGATGATGTAAGCTGCCGGGATCAGGCCGAGACCGCTGGTGGCAATGTTTAAGGTGACGAAGTTGTAAGCGCAGCCGATGCCATAGATGGCGTTGGTCACGCTCTTCTCACAGCCTGCCACAAAGGCGTCCAGACCGGTGTCCAGCCAGGTGTTGGGGTTCTTCTTGCGGTAATCACGGATCTCCGTGCTTGCCTTGTACCAGCCATAGGGCGGGATCAGGGCAGCCAGCAGAGCCTGGGTCATGGTAGCGCCGCCTTCGGTGTAGGTCATCTCTTCCTGCGACAGAACATTGTACATTGCGGGAAGCATCATGGTCTTTTCCATAGTAACACTCCTTTTATACAAAACATATTCCATCAGTGCACCTGTTGTGCACTGCATCGTCGGGAGGCAAGGGCACTTACTTGCGCAGGATCAGCACCAGGCTCACGGGAGCCAGTGCGCACACCGTGACGGCCGACACGCCGTCGCGCAGGAAGTTGCTGGAGGACTTCTTCATATCGGCAGACAGGGCGTCCAGGGCACGGCCGTAAACGGTAAAGATGTTGCCCTCTTTGTTGCCCGGCTGCTTGAGCCAGTCACGGGTCTGCTGGATGCCCCAGGCGTAGCTGGCAGCCAGCACGCCCGTGCCAACGATGGTGGCACCGGTACTATACAGGCCCAGCAGGGTGGAGATCACGCCGCCGCCCTGGGTGTAGGTCATTTCGTTATCGGACAGCACTGCATAATCGGCAGGCAGATTCAGATCTTGTTTCATGGTATCACACACTCCTTTGAAGAAGCGCACCGTCCGCATTGACGGGCCGCTTCGTTTCCCTCAATGGTTCGGATGGAGAGAGACCCTCTCTCTGCCCTCATTTTACAACAGGTGTCTGTTTTTTGCAAGGGGGTTCTGGGTAGAATGTGCAAAAATCGGAAAGGCGTATGAAAAAAACTGGAAAAGATTGTGAAAATAGCCTGCAATAATCTGACAAAATGCAAAAATGCCTGTGCCACGGCCAAAAAGCACGCGGCACAGGCAGAACAAACCGGGAAAACGCTCAGCCGGTCACACCGGCGCGGTAGAGATAGGGGTCGCTCTTGAAGCTGTCAAAGCTGTACAGCACCAGGATCTGGTCATAATCGTTGTCGGCGATCAGCTGGTCCAGACCAAAGTTGTAGTTGCGGAAGTCCACCACGTCGATGTCGGCGTAATTGGCGGTGAGGTAAGGCACGAAACAGTTGGCGTAGCTGTCCTTGATGACAAGGATCTTTCCGGTGCCGTCGCCCTGCACCCGGCTCAGGCCGTTGTTGCCGTGCAGGAACATGGCGTACTTGTCGTAGACGGCGAGCTTGTCGGTATCGTACAGGCCGGTGGTCTCGCCGTCTGTGGGCTGCCCGGCGGCCGTCACGTTGTAGATGGTCAGCTGGTTGGGCAGGTCGTACCAGGTGATGGTGTCCGGCACGGCGTTCCAGGTGCGGGCCTTGGAGTAGTGGGTGCCGTAGAAGCGATCGGCGGTCAGGGCCGTGTGGGCGGCGGTGTCAAAGGGTGTAAGACCCAGCGCATCGCACAGCTGCTGGTAGGCGTAATAAGCGCCCAGGCTCGTCCAGTGGTGGTCGGTGCGGTAATAGAGATACTCGCCCTTGTGGTCGGTCAGGGTGCCGCGCACGTCCACAAAGCGGCCTCCGGCGGCCTGCACGGCGGCGCTGAGCGGATCAAGATACGTGTTCTCGTCCAGCAGGGGCGCGTTGGCAGGTACGTTCTCCGGGTAGATGTCCGATGCAGCCGGGGCCAGCAGTACATTCACCTTGCCGGGGTATCGCTGGCAGATGGATTCCACCGCAGAAGTATTCTTGGGCAGGGTGCGCTCCTCGCTGGAGAGCAGCCCGAAGGTGCGGGGGAACATCATGCGCTCCCTGCCCAGCAGGATGCCGCCGTTCTGCTCCTTCTGCAGCAGGGTGGTCTCCACCATGCTCTGCAGGCTGATCCACTGGTCGCGGCCGAATACCTGATCCTTGACGTATTTGGTGTAGGCGGTAAAGTAGCTGTTCAGCCCCTTGGCCGAGAGCTGCGTCAGGGCCGGGCGCTGGCTGAGGGTGGTATTCTCCAGCTCACTGTAGGCCCGGTCCGGGGTGATCAGATCCAGTGCGAACAGCCCCACAAAGAACAGGGTGAACACGATCAGCACCGGGTAGTGCAGCAGGGAAGATCTTTTTGCATGCTTGTCCATGGGTCACACCTCCCTCAGAAGTTGAAGTACAGGAACGGGCTGTTGGTGCTGCCCACCACATAGGCAGTGGAGACCACCAGCAGCAACAGGATGGTGGCGCAGCGGGTGATGACATTGCGCCGCAGGGTGTTCCAGATCTTTTCGATCAGCGGGGTGCAGCAGATCACACTGACGATGAGCAGGACGCCGTAGTTGCGCAGGAAATACAGCGGGGATACGCCGCCGGACGGGATGAACAGCTTCTGGAACAGCAGCCCGAAGCTCACGCCGGTGTCGTTGCCCACGAACATGGCCCAGCCCACCACCACGAGGAACAGGGTGTAGATGTGGGGCCACACTTTGCCCTTTTTGAGGTGGGGCAGCAGGAACAGCTTTTCGATGGCCAGCAGCACAAAGTAGTACAGGCCCCAGCAGATGAAGTTCCAGTTGGCACCATGCCAGATGCCGGTGAGCAGCTCCACAATGAACAGGTTCAGGATCTGCCGCTTCAGGCCCTTGCGGTTGCCGCCCAGCGGGATATACACATACTCCCGGAACCAGCCGGACAGGGTCATGTGCCAGCGACGCCAGAACTCGGTGATGGAAGCAGAGATATACGGGTAATTGAAGTTTGCAGGGAAGTCGAAGCCCAGCATTTTGCCCATGCCGATGCCCATCATGGAATAGCCGGAGAAGTCGAAGTACAGCTGCAGGCTGTAGGCGATGATGCCCAGCCACACCAGCGGGGTGGAGGCGTTGGCCAGCCCCACAAAGGTGGTGGAAGGGCTGGCGGCCACGCCGATGATGTCGGTCCACAAGGCACCGATGGCGTCTGCCAGCAGCACCTTCTTGGCCAGACCGAAGGTGAACAGGGTCATGCCCTCTTCGATCTGCGACAGGGTGTAGCGGTGCTTGTAGACGTGCAGCTGATTCGATACATCGCGGTATTTCACGATGGGGCCCGCAATGAGCTGCGGGAACATGACCACATAGGCACCAAAGTCGATGATGTTGCGCTCGGCCTTCACATCCCGGCGGTAGACATCAATGGAGTAGGACAGGGTCTGGAAGGTGTAGAAGCTGATGCCCAGCGGCAGGGTGCCGATGCCCTGGATCTCGGCAAAGGCCGTGCCCAGCAGGGCATTGGCGCTGCGCAGCACGAAGTTTGCATACTTGAAGTAGAACAGCATGCCCAGGCTGCCGATGAGGGCGATGAGCAGAAAGACTTTGCGCAGGGCGGGCTTTGCGTCAAAATGCTCAATGGCAAGGCCGCAGACATAGTTGATGAGGATGAGGGCCACCATGACCGGGAAAAAACGGACCTCGCCCCAGCAGTAAAACACAAGGCTGCAGAGGAACAGCACGGTGTTCTTGAGCTTTGCGGGCGCAAGGTAGTACAGCGCCAGCGTGATGGGCAAAAAGCGGAACAGGAAAATAATGGTGCTGAAAACCAAAGCGTCAGCCTCCTTTGTGCTTGCTCAAAAAAAGCCGATGCCGCAGCGGCACCGGCTCGGATAAGATCAGATCAGCTGTTCAGTGCGCTGTCCACGGCGCTGTCCAGATCGGCAGTGCACTCGTTGGAAGCGATGGCCATGACCACGCGGTTGTCCTTGTAGGCGATGACAGCGTTCTCCACGTTGCTCTGTGCCTGGGCAAACTCGGCGTAGTTGCCGTAGAAAGCCACCTGGTCCTGCTGGTAGGCGGTCAGCTGGTTGGCAATGTCCTCGGCCTTGCCGTCGGCAGCTTCGATCACCAGCACCAGGCCGGCGTCGCCGTTGTCGTTGCTCTTCACGCCCTTGTAGCTCACCACGTCCTCGGCCTGCAGACCGAAGTCGTACTCAATGTTCATGGCGGCGATCTCAAACTGGTTGGAGATGGGGTCTGCCTGCAGCAGGGCGTTGTAGATGCCGTCCAGATCAGATGCACCGTTCTCTTCGGCAGCGGCGGAGCTCACGACGCTGGAAGCTGCCTGCGAAGAAGCAGCCGGGGCGGCGGAAGAAGCCGTGGAGGAAGAAGCGGAGGAGCCGCCGCAGCCGGTCAGCACAGCGGCAGACAGGATGGCGCAGACAGCCAGAGATGCGATTTTTGTGCGGTTTATCATAAATTATTCCTTCTTTTGTTGAAATCATTCGTTCGGCTGCGGGTGTGTATGCGAACACCGGGCAGAACAGTATTATCTTACCATATCGGGGGGCAAAATGCAACGCGCAGGCACCCTTTTGCCGGCGGGTTTTACACATTCTTAACCGGTGACGGACTGCCCGGCGGCCAGCTTCTGCAAAACAGCAATGGCATCCTCAAAGCACAGGCCGCTCTGGCTGATAAGGGCGGCGTTTTCCGGCCCCACATAGCGCCAGTGCCACGGCTCGTAGGTGATCTCGGTGACGGCTTCGGCCTCCTTGGGGTAGCGCAGGATAAAGCCGTACTCCACCGCGTGCTGGCACAGCCAGCGGAAGGCAGCGGTATTCTCAAAGCCCTCGTCCAGGCTGGTGTGCTCCGGGGTGTTCAGGTCGGCGGCAAGGCCGGTGGCGTGCTCGGAGTAGCCCGGCGGGTTCACGATGGTGGCCGCTTTGGCCCGGGCGTCGGCTTCGCTGCAGCCCTGGTCGCGGTAATACTGGGTCTTGTTGTTGTAAAGCTTGGTCTGGTAGTCCACACTGCGGTAGCCGCTCTGCATCCGGATGTCCACACCGTCCTTCGCAGCGGCAGCCTGCATGGCAAAAAAGGCATCGGCGGCCTCGGTCTGCAGGTCCTTGTTGATGGCGGTGGAAGAACCGCATTTTTTGGTGGTGATGGTGTAGCCGTCCGCCAGCTTGTGGGTGTGGTTCACCAGCACCATGCGGGGGTCATCCAGCAGGGCCTGCGCCTGAGCGGCGGTCAGCAGGCCGTTTTCTGCGTCCGAGCTGCTGGCCGCGGGCTGCGATGCGGCAGACGATGCGGCGGCCTGCGGCTCCTGACTGAGCGCAAAGGCGATGCATCCGGTCACACAGCAGGCCAGCACGGTCAGGCAGAACAGGCGGCGGCCATGGCGGCGTCTGCGGCGGAGTGCGGGATGTGCGCTGGGGGAAGGCCGAGAAGAAGCGGAAGAACGCATAACAGCAAACCTTCTTTCCAAAAACGGATAACGTGCGGCCTGCCGGGGCAAGCTATGCCCGGAGGGGAGCACAATGAAGATGACAGCACAGGAATATGCGCGCCGGGTGCGGCGCACAGGGCCGCATTCGCCCCTGCTGGCCGACATCGCGTGGGCCTTTTGCGTGGGCGGCGGTATCTGCCTGCTGGGCGAGGTGCTGCGGCAGCGGTTTCTGGCCGCCGGAATAGAAACCGAGCTGGCCGGGACCCTGACCAGCTGCAGCCTGATCGCACTTTCGGCGGTGCTCACCACGCTGGGCTGGTACCAGAAGCTGGCCGCCCGGGCCGGGGCCGGGTCGCTGGTGCCCATCACCGGCTTTGCCAATGCGGTGGTCAGTGCGGCCATCGAGTTCAAAGCGGAAGGGCGGGTGCTGGGCACCGGAGCCAAGATGTTCACCATCGCCGGGCCGGTCATCGTATACGGCACGCTGGCGGCGGTGGTGTACGGCGCGGTGCTGTGGCTGAAAGGGCTGCTCCCTGTATAATACGATGCAGCCGGGCCGCAGATTGCACAGCGGCTCTCTATAGTATAGCACAACCCGGTGGATTTTTTGCCGGAAAGGAGAAATTTTGTTCATGACACAACGATGCGGCGACACACTGCTGTTCCGCACGCCGCCCGTGATCGCTGCGCAGGCGGCGGTGGGCGGCAAAAAGGAGGGGGAAGGCCCGCTGGCTGCAGCCTTTGATGAGCTGAGCAGTGACAACCGGTTCGGCCAGAGCAGCTGGGAGGCGGCGGAAAAATACCTGCAGCTGCGGGCGGCCCGGCTCTGCCTGCAGAAAGCGCAGCTGCCCGAAGAAAAGGTCCGGCTGGTGCTGGCAGGGGACTTGCAGGCCCAGTGTACGGCCTCCGGTTATGCCATGCGGGAGTTGGGGGTACCCTTTGCCGGGGTGTTCGGGGCCTGCAGTACCATGGCGGAAACACTGGGTCTGGGGGCTGCGCTGTGCGCCTCCGGGGCGGCGGAGCACCTGCTGGCCATGGCGTCCAGCCATTTCTGTGCCGCCGAGCGGCAGTTCCGCACCCCGCTGAGCTACGGCGCTGTACGCACCCCCACCGCCCAGTGGACCGTAACGGCGGCAGGCTGCTGCCTGCTGCAGCCTGCCGGGCCGGGAGTGCCGATAGCGGCGGCCACCTTCGGCCGTGTGCAGGATTATCAGGTCAGGGACATCAACAACATGGGCGCGGCCATGGCCCCGGCAGCCGCGTCCACCCTGCTGCATTATTTTGCCGACACCCACACCGAGCCGCAGGAATTCGACTGCATCTACACCGGGGACCTGGGGCAGGTGGGCAGCAGCCTGCTGCGGGAGCTGCTGGCGGCCGAGGGCCTGCTGGTGAAGAACCATGTGGATTGCGGCTGCATCCTGTTCGACGCCGCGGAACAGCAGGTGAAAAGCGGCGGTTCCGGGCCGGGCTGCTGTGCCGCGGTGCTGTGCGGGCACATCCTGCCCCGCCTGCTGCGCCGCAGCCAGAAGCGGGTGCTGTTCGTGGCCACCGGTGCCCTGATGAGTCAGACCACTTTTCTGCAGAAGGAGAGCATCCCGGCGGTGGCGCACCTTGTGGAGCTGCGCGTGCCGGAGAAGGAGAGCGGAGCATGAATTATTTCTGGGCGTTCTGTGTGGGCGGCGGCATCTGTGTGGTGGGGCAGCTGCTCATCGACCTCACCGGCCTGACCCCGGCCCGCATCCTCACGGGTTATGTGGTGGCCGGGGTGGTGCTGTCGGCCATCGGGTGGTATGCCCCGCTGGCCGAGTTTGCAGGCTGCGGGGCCACAGTGCCGCTGCTGGGCTTCGGCCACCTGCTGGCAAAAGGGGTGCGCACCGCACTGGAGGAAGAGGGAGCCGTGGGCATCCTCACGGGCGGGCTCACTGCCGCTGCGGCCGGCATTACCACCAGCCTTGTGTGCGGCGTGGTGTGCTCCTGGGTGGGCAAGAGCCACGACCAGAACTGAAAAAAACGGCTTGACAGGACGGCGCGGCGGGTGTATGCTGAAGATACAGACCAGCGGTCTGTAAAGGAGGACGAGCAGATGCCGCGCAACAAATATCCGGAACAGACGGTGGAAAAGATCCTGGATGCCGCCGCCGCACTCTTTGCGGAAAAGGGCTACCAGAGCACCACTCTGCAGGACATCATCGACGCCACGGGACTTTCCAAGGGGGCGGTGTACCATCATTTCCGCTCCAAGGAGGAGATCGCCCGGAAGGTGGGTGACCGCATGGGGGATGAGATGTGGGAGCCGCTGCGCCGCATCCGGGAAGCAGCGGGCCTGACCGGCCTGCAGAAGCTGCAGGCAGTGTTTGCGATGTCCTTTGCAGGAGACCGGCAGCAGCGCATGGGCCGCACTTTGCCGCACCTGACCGATGACCCGTATTTTCTGGTACTGGAGTGGCAGAGCATCGAGGAACGTCTGGTGCCGGAGTGCATTGCACCCCTTGTCCGGCAGGGCGTGGCCGATGGCAGCATCCATACCGGAGACCCCGATGCACTGGCCGGTGCGCTGTTCTTTCTGGCCGATCTGTGGCTGCCGCCCCAGAGCCGCCCTACGACTCGCACGCAGCAGCGAGCACGCAACCGGGTCTTTCAGCAGATGACAAGGGCGCTGGGGCTGGACCTGCTCACGGAGGAACAGGCCCTTCAGCTGGAAGAACTGTGCCCGGAGAAATAACAGAAAAAGAGTCGGCGGAGAAAGCTCCGCCTTTTTCAGACAATTTTACAGACCGACGGTCTGTAAATGAAAAAGAAAGGATGATACGATGGGACCATTTGTACAGGTGGTACTGGGGCAGATCATTTCGCTGTTCGGCAATGCGGCGCTGCGGTTCGTGCTGCCGCTGATCCTGCTGCGACAGACCGGTTCGGCGGCGGTGTACGGTGCGGCGACTGCGCTGGCACTGCTTCCAGCGCTGGCCGGGACATTGGCCGGAGGCGTTCTGGCTGACCGCTGCCGCAAGGCGCGGCTCATGGTGGTGCTGGACCTTGCTGCCGCCGGGCTTGCATTGGGTGCTGCAGCCTCCGCCGACAACCTGCCGACAGTTCTGTGGGCACCGGCGGCACTCTGTGCGCTTTATGCGCTGCAGGGGCTGTATCAGCCGGTGGTGCGGGCCAGCCTGCCGTTGCTGCTGGCGGGAGACCGCCTTGTGCAGGGCAATGCGGTGATCCAATTGGTCGATACGCTGGATGAGCTGCTGGGGCCCTTGCTGGGCAGTGCGCTGCTGGGTGTGATGGGGCTGGAGCCCCTGCTGGTGCTGTGTGGGGCCTGCTTTGCCGCTTCCGCTCTGTTGGAGTGGCAGATCCGCATCCCCGGCGACCGGCCGCAGCCACGCACGCAAGGAAAACCGAATTTTGCGGCAGACCTGCGGGAGAGCCTTACTTATCTGTATCACAGCCAGCCGGGATTGCTGCGTCTGGCGGGCATCATGGCGTTGGTGAACCTTGTGGAGATCCCGGCGGTGGTAGTGGGCATCCCGGTGGTGATCGTGCAGTACCTGGGGCAGAGCGATGCCGTGCTGGGGGCCGTTCAGGCCGTGCTGAGCGTGGGCGGCCTTGCAGGCGGAGCGCTGGCAGGCCGCAGCCGACATCCGCTGTCCGAACGGCAGGCCCTGGGACTTCTGCTGGGCATTGCCGGGCTGTGCGCCGTCATGGGCGTCGTGCTCTGGGTACCACCGCTTGCCTGCGGCGGGGTGGCCCTGTGCGGCTTTGGGGTGATGGCCGCCGCTATGCGGTTCAATGTGTGGTTCTTTGCCCGGCTGCAGGCGGTGCTGCCGCAGGCACAGCTGGGCCGGGTGACCGGCTGTACAATGGCGCTGGCCAGCCTGACCCAGCCGGTGGGGCAGGCCGTGTACGGGGTACTGTTCGATGTGTTTTCCGCCTGTCCGGCAGGGGTGCTGCTGGGGGCCGGTGCCGTGTCGGCGGTGTTTCTGACCGGCGCAATGCGCCATGAGACCGAAAAACGCCCCGGCTGAATTGTCGGCCGGGGCAAGGGAAATCGGTTGACTTGCCACTCTTCGCCCTGTTTTTCAACAGCTCTGCGCTAGAATGTGGAAAACAGGAGGCGATGAACGATGAAACACCGCTGGACGACCCTTTTGTGGGAGCTTTTTGCAGCGCAGGTGCTGTGCACGGCGGCGGCAATGCTGCCCGGCAGCCGGGTGTGCACGATGCCGGGGCTGGCGCTGCCTGCGCTGGGTCTTGCGGCGGCGGTGCCCACGGCCTGGTTTGTGTGGGGCGTGTGGGCGGAACCGCCCCTGCCGCTGCCGCCGGAACAGCTGCTGGAACCGCCCCGGACACTGGACCCAGCCACCCTGCTGGACCTGCCGGAACCGGTGGCGTAAAAAACAAAAACCCCTGTACCGGGCGCTCCGGTACAGAGGTTTTGTTCGTCAATCAAACTGCGATCAAGCGTTCTTGTTAGCACGCTTTGCCATACGGCTGATCTTGCGGCTTGCGGTGTTCTTCTTGATGACACCCTTAGCGCGAGCCTTGTCGATCGCGGAAACAGCAGCCAGGACGGTTGCGTCCTTGTCAGCGGCATTCGCATCGATGGCAGCGTCTGCCTTCTTGACGACTGTTTTCAGGTTGGTCTTAATGGCCTTGTTGTGAGCCTGCTCTGCAGCAGCCTGCACGACGCGGTCCTTCTGAGATTTGATGTTAGGCATTCGTTCCACCTCCTTGGCTACCTATAACAGCGCACCTTATGATACCATATTTGCCGTACCAACGCAAGCGTTTTTTTGATTTTTGTTTGGAAAAGTTTCAATTTTCCCATACTTTGCACGAAAAACAGGGGTCTGCAGGCCCCGGACAGACGGGAGTGTGGGAAAATGCGCACGACAGATATGGCCGACGAGCTGTTCCGCGGCCCGGAGACAGAGCTGCCCGCCGGGGTGCGGCTGGCCACAGCGAAGCGCGGCGGGGTCACGGTCACCCGGGTGGAGATCGCGCGGGAGGGGCTGGCAAGGCCCCGCGGGCGGTACGTCACGCTGGAGATGCCCAGCGTCAGCGTCCTGGACGAGCGGGACACGGATGTGATCGAGACCGGGGCAGCCGAGCTGCGGGCCCTGCTGCCGCCGGAAGGCCCGGTGCTGGTGCTGGGCATCGGCAACCGGCGGGTGACGGCGGACGCTCTTGGCCCCCGCACAGCCCAGAAGATCCTGGTCACCATGGGGCCGCAGCATACCCTGCCGGTGCGGGGCATCCGGCCGGTGGCGGCACTGGCCCCCGGCGTGTCCGGGGACACCGGGCTGACCCTGCGGCAGCTGGCGGCGGCCATGGTCGACGCAGTGCGGCCCGCAGCCCTGATCTGTGTGGACAGCCTTTGCAGTGCGGAGGCTGCCCGGCTGGGCCGCACCATCCAGTTTTCCGACACAGGCCTGCACCCGGCGGATGCCCGACACGCCCGGCATCTGGACGCCGCAGCCCTGGGCGTACCAGTGATCGCGGCGGGCATCCCCACCCTGATGGACGCCGACGAGGGGGCAGACCTGGTGCTCACGCCCCGTGCGCTGGACAGCGTCATCGCTCACGGGTCAGCGCTGCTGGCGGGCATCCTGAACCGGGCCCTGCAGCCCCGCCTCAGCGTGGCGCAGTTGTGCTGGCTGACGGGCTGACCGCATATAAAATAAGAACGGGATTCCGGGAAGGGGGGATCAGTCATGCGCAGCCGCACACCGCTGCCCCAGCGGCAGCAGGCCCACTGGGGCGCTTTTCTGGAAGCCGCCGCCCTGTTTCTGGCGCTGTGTGTGCTGGGCCGCAGCGCCGCTCTGACCTTGGCGGCGGTGGTGGCGGCACCCTTCCCGGCGGTGCAGACGGCTTTGTGGTGGGGGCAGCGGAACCTGCAAAGCGAGACATCCGACCCGGAGCCGGAGCCCGCCGCCGAAGAGCAGGCCCCGCCCGCTTCCTCGGCGGTGCCGGAAGCCGTGCAGGCGCTGACCGGCGGCATTGAGGATTATCTGGTGGCCCTGCAGCCGGAGGACGCCCGCCCGGCGGATGCGGGAGTGGTCATCGAAAAGCAGTACCCGCAGGGCAGCGGCGAAAAGTACGTTGCCTGCGGGGCGGGCAGCATCAAGAACAACACCCGGCAGACGGCGGCGGACCTTGCCGCCGAGATCGAAAACCCGCTGCCCTTTGCCATTGAAAAGGACAGCCCCGACCCGCAGGTGCTGGTGATGCACACCCACGCCACCGAGGACTACCGCCTGTCGGCCGGGCTGTGGTTCACCCCCGGCGACGGGGCCCGCAGCACCGACCGCAGCATCAACATGTGCGCGGTGGGCCGGGTGGTGGCCGACACCCTCAACGCGGCGGGCATCCACACCCTGCACGACGAGACTCTGAACGACTACCCCAGTTACACCGGCAGCTATGCCAACAGCCGGACCGTGGTGCAGCAGTATCTGGCGCAGTACCCCAGCATCAAGGTGGTGCTGGATGTGCACCGCGACGCCATCGAGACCGAGAACGGCTCCCGGATGGCCCCGGTGTGCACCGTAGACGGGCGGCAGGCTGCCCAGGTGATGATCATCTGCGGGTGCGACAACGGCACCACCGTTCAGCTGCCGGACTGGCGGCAGAACCTGCGGGTTGCGGCGGCGTGGGAGCGGGCCATGGAGGGCATGTACCCCGGCTTCACCCGCCCGGTGCTGTTCAGCTACCGGTTTTACAATCAGGACCTGACCACCGGCAGCCTGCTCATCGAGATCGGCGGCCACGGCAACAACCTGAACGAGGCCCTGTATGCCGGGCAGCTGGCCGCAAAGGGGCTGGCCGCCGCCCTGCTGGGCGGTGCTTGACAAAAGGCCGCCAAAGTGCTATTTTTTAAGGGTCAAATGCAACGATCGGGAAAAGTAGCGCGGGCCGTCCGGCCCAGAGAGTGCGGCACAGCTGAGAGCCGCGCCCGCACGCCGCGTGAACGAACACCCGGGAGCAGCAAACTGAACCGGCCTTTGCCGCAAGTAGGTGCGCCGCAGGTCCTGCGTTACCGGGACAGCGCTTACAAAGGAGCGCGTGAGCGACCGGACACTTCCGGTAATTCAGGTGGCACCGCGGACATTACAAGACAGCTTGTTCGCCCTGAACTTTCAGGGAGAACAAAGCTGTCTTTTTTCATTATTTTCGGGAGGAAAAACATTATGGAACGTACCGAGATCGTTTCGCTGTTCAAGAACACCCCCGCCGACGGCACCGAGATCACCGTCTGCGGCTGGGCCAAGAACATCCGCGACTCCAAGAACATCGGCTTCATCGCCCTGTCGGACGGCGGCTGCTTCAAGACCCTGCAGGTCGTGCTGGAAGCCGGCAAGCTGGCCAACTACGACGAAGTCATCCACACCGGTCTGTACAGCAGCCTGCGCGTCAAGGGCAAGCTGGTGCTCACCCCGCAGGCCAAGCAGCCCTTTGAGCTGAACGCCGACAGCGTGGAGATCCTGGGTGACTGCCCCGCCGACGAGTACCCCTTGCAGAAAAAGAAGATGAGCATGGAGTATCTGCGCACCATGCCCACCCTGCGCCCCCGCACCAACACCTTCAACGCCGCATTCCGTGTGCGCAGCGTGGCAGCCTATGCCATCCACAAGTTCTTCCAGGAGAACGGCTTTGTCTACGCTCACTCCCCGCTGCTGACCGCCTCTGACTGCGAGGGTGCCGGTGAGATGTTCCGGGTCACCACCCTCGACCTGGAGAACGTGCCCAAGAACGAGGACGGCACCGTGGATTATACCAAGGACTTCTTTGAGAAGCCGGTCAACCTGACCGTTTCCGGCCAGCTGGAAGCCGAGGCCATGGCCATGGCATTCGGCAAGGTGTACACCTTCGGCCCCACCTTCCGGGCGGAGAAGAGCTTTACCACCCGCCACGCCGCCGAGTTCTGGATGATCGAGCCGGAGATGGCTTTCTGCGACCTGTCCGGCTACATGGACACCGCCGAGGCGATGACCAAGTACGTCATCCGCTATGTGCTGGACAACTGCCCGGATGAGATGGCCTTCTTCAACCAGTTCATCGACAAGGGCCTCATCGAGCGCCTGGAGCTGGTGGCAAACAGCGAATTCGGCCGTATCACCTACACCGACGCCATCGAGGTGCTGAAGAAGAACAACAAGAAGTTCCAGTTCCCGGTGGAGTGGGGCGTGGACATCCAGACCGAGCACGAGCGGTACCTGACCGAGGTGGTGTTCAAGAAGCCCGTGTTCGTCACCGACTACCCGAAGGAGATCAAGAGCTTCTACATGAAGCAGAACCCGGACGGCAAGACCGTGGCCGCAGCCGATATGCTGGTGCCCGGCATCGGTGAGCTGATCGGCGGCAGCCAGCGTGAAGAGGACTACGACAAGCTGGTGGCCCGCATGGACGAGCTGGGTCTGGACAAGTCCAGCTACGACTGGTACCTCAACCTGCGCAAGTTCGGCGGCGTGGAGCATGCCGGCTACGGCCTGGGCTTCGAGCGCATGATCATGTACCTCACGGGCATCCAGAACATCCGTGACGTGCTGCCGTTCCCCCGCACCGCTTACGGTTTCTGATTCTGAGAACGATTGGGAATTGCCTCCGCTTTGCTCTGGCAATGACAGCGGAAGAATTATTTTAAATAGCGCAATCCCGGAAAGTCTGCGGACTTTCCGGGATTGCATTTTCACGGGAAAGGTCGGTGCGGCCAGCGGCAGGTTTTGCTGTAGCGCAGTTGCTGCCGGTTGGGACTCCATCTGTGAAAAGGTGTTTGGAGCGGCCCGCAGGCCGCGACAAACACGACGATAAAATAGAGTTCCGCTATTTATGCCAAGAGCATCGCGGAGGGCATTATAAATAGTGACCCGCCCTTAACTTTCAACAAGGAGACAAAAACAAGTGGAAAACATTGCACCGGCCCTGCTGGACTGGTTTTACAAAAACCACCGCATCCTGCCCTTCCGGGAGGACCCCACGCCCTACCACGTCTGGCTCAGCGAAGTGATGCTGCAGCAGACACGGGTGTCGGCGGCGCTGCCGTATTACGAGCGCTTTCTGGCGGCGCTGCCGGATATCCCGGCGCTGGCCGCCTGTGAGGAAGAAAAGCTGCACAAGCTGTGGGAGGGTCTTGGCTACTACAGCCGGGTGCGCAACCTGCAGAAGGCCGCAAAGATCGTCTGCGAACAGTACGGCGGCCAGCTGCCCGCCGACTATGCCGCCCTGCGGGCCCTGCCCGGCATCGGGGACTACACCGCCGGGGCCATTGCATCCATCAGCTTTGGCATCCCGGTGCCGGCGGTGGACGGCAATGTGCTGCGGGTGTTTTCCCGCCTGTATAATGACCCCGGTGTCATTACAGATCCGAAGGTGAAAAAAGCCTTTACTGCCCGGGTGATGGAACATCAGCCGCCGGAAAAGGCCGGGGATTACAATCAGGCCCTGATGGAGCTGGGGGCGCTGGTCTGTGTGCCCAACGGTGCACCCCTGTGCGATGTCTGCCCGCTGGCCGGGCTGTGTCAGGCCCGCGCGGCGGGCACCACCGCCGTGCTGCCCCAGAAGGCAAAGCCGAAGCCCCGCAAGGTGCTGCCGGTGACGGTGGCGCTGGTGGAAAGCCCGGCGGGCTTTCTGGTACAGCAGCGGCCCGCAAAGGGACTGCTGGCCGGGCTGTGGCAGCCGCTGTTGTGGGAGAGCGAACACCTTTTGCAGGCCGAAGTGCTGGCAAGGCTGGCAGCCCTTGGAGTGGACACCGGCACCGCAGTGCCGGAAGCCCTGCCGGCGGCCAAGCACATCTTCAGCCACATCGAATGGCTGCTGTCCGGTGTGGCCCTCACGGTGCCGGAGCAGGCGGCCCCGGCGGGCTGCGTCTGGGCCAGCCGCGAGGAGCTGCGCACCACCTACACCCTGCCCGGTGCCTTTGCCGCCTACAAGGACCGGATGCTGGAATGATCTGACATTTCTGGCAAACTACCCAAACAAAGGCGGACAAAACCGGCACTCTGCCCAAAGGCATTTGTGCAATGCGGACAGTGTGAGAAAAAATTGCCCGCAACGGTTGTAATTTTTGACAGGAACGGGTATAATAACCACAAGATAGCGGGGAAGCGGGCCGTGCCCGAAGCCCCCTGAATGGAGTGGATGCGGATGTTCTTTCTGGTAAAATGCTCCCTTCACATGCTGTCGTTTCTCTGGAAGGCGGCGGACGTGCTGCTGCGGGTCTCCCGCTGGAAAAATAAGCTGAAACACCATCGTTTCGACCGAAAAAAGGAGTGTACTGAACCTATGAAGAAATCTTGCCTGATCGCTGTGATCACTGCCCTGGCCGCTGTTGCCGGAGCACTGGCTGCTGCGGCTGTTTACCTGCACCGCCGCGAAAAGGAACTGGACGAGTACGAGCGTCTGCTCTTTGGCGAGGACGATGCAGAAACGGTCGAGCCGGAAGCTGCCGAAGAGGCACCTGCCGAGGATGCTGCAGAATAAACCAAACACCGGACACAAAGGAGGCGCACCGGCAGTCTGACCACAGGCTGCGCGGGTGCGCCTTTTTGCTACATAAAAGGAGAAGGACATGAAGCGTTTTCTGCTGTGGATCATCAGCGTTGCACTGGGCGTGGCCCTGCTGCTGGCGGCTGTGATGGGGGTGAGCTATGCCTTTACCACGCAGGGCGGCTGCCCGGATGCTGCCGCGCAGTTCGGTGGCCAGGAGCTGGAGACCAACGGCTTCTGCTGGCAGGTGCCGCTGCTGGGCGGCCGGCTGGACAAGGTGTTTGCCAGCCCTGCCACCCTCACGGTGCAGAAGCTGGGCACCCTGTACACGGCGCACCCGGATATTACTCTGCCGGACTGGGCCAGCTACACCACTCTGACCATCCAGACCGCAGTCGGCAGTGTGGTGTTTGCCGGCAGCGTGAGCGAATACCAGAGCTTCCTCTTCCCGGCCAACGGCGAATACAAGGCCGAAATGACCCTCTGGCGCGTGCCCAAGGGCGGCATGGCCACCCAGTTCGAGGGCGGCAGCACCGGTGCCCTGCGCAAAAATCTGGGGCTGGAGCGCCCCGCAAAGCCCACGGGGTGGTACCGGTATTCTTTCCGGTTCACCCTGCAGGCCAGCGCGGACATCGCGTTCTCGGCCGAGCGGGTGGAGCAGGGCGGCATCGTGGGCGTGCGCATCTCCGGCATGACCGGCGACACTGCCCCCGCCGTGGAGACCGACCTTGGCAGCGTGCAGTGCGTGCGCGCCGCCGACGGCTGGCGCGCCTACATCCCGGCGGCCTACAATGCGTCCTCCGGCGGACATGCGGTGAATGTTGCCGTGAACGGCGAAACGCTCACCCACACCCTCGTCGTGCTGCCCAAGGACTTTGGCACCGTGGAGGTGGACCCGGAACCGGCAGCCACCGATGCCGCCAACACCGAGTTCCGCAATGCGGTCTGGGGCCTGTACGAGGCCCCCGCGCGGGAAAAGCTGTGGTCCGGCGGTTTCGTGAACCCGGCGGAAAACTCCATGACACTGGTGGACTACGGACAGGTAAAGGTGACGAACGGCCAGCAGGGCAGCCGCTCCAATTCCACCAAGCTCTATACCATCCCCGGCGAGCCCTGCCGTGCCCCGGCCAACGGCGTGGTGGTGCTGGCCCGGAACCTTGCCCTCACCGGCAACACGGTGGTCATTGACCACGGAGCCGGGATGCGCAGCTACCTGTACGGCCTGCAGGCGCTCGCGGTGTCCGAGGGACAGACGGTGGAAAAAGGCCAGGCCGTGGGTGCTCTGGGCGAAGAGCTGACCATGGACTTCAAGCTGGGCAGCAAGAGTGTGAACCCCTGGCTGCTGTTCCAGACCTCCGGCGGGCTGTTCTGGAAGGAAAACGGGTAAAAGACGGCCGTGAATACAGAAGGAGATCCCATATGAAAAAGAAAACAGTCGGTTCTATGGCAATTGCGGTCATCCTGCTGCTTGGGATCGCGGCATATTTCAGGCCGCTGTCCTTTTCCGGGAGGGCAGGAGAAAACCGGCAGATCCAGATGGTCCTGAACGAATCTGGCGTCCGGAACGGAGAACCATACATTGACTCTGTGAGTTATGCAGAGGTCACCACAGAACAGAAAAGTGCCATTCTGACCGTATTGGAAAATTATACTTACCGAAGAACATTCGGCACGCTGTTTTCAGACGGTTCCCTGTCTGACTTCGGCGATGCGATGCTTTCCATCTATGGATATGAAAATGATACACTGGTTGCCAGCATCGTTATATCGTCCTCCGGCAAAATAGCGGTCAATGATAAAACTTATCATATGAAAGATGCAGAACAGTTGATCGACCAGATCGTGAAGATCATGGAACAGACAAACTGATCTGCAGGATATAGCCGAAAATCCTGTAACGTTTTCTCTTTTTATGCGTTATTGGAGGGTGAAACGACCTGAAAAAGGAGGAAAAGGCGATGAAACTGGATTGTGAAGTCATCCGGGATCTGCTGCCGCTGTACGCTGAGCACATGGCAAGTCCGGCCAGTACGGCACTGGTGGAAGAGCATTTGCAGGAATGCGAAGCCTGCCGCGCCGAGCTGGAGCAGATGCAGCTGCCGGTGCCGGTGCAGCCGGAACCCCAGCCGGATGCCCCGCTGAAAGGCATCCGCACGGCTTTGCGGAAAAAGCGCATCCTTACGGCCGCAGCCGCCGTGCTGGCGGTGCTGTGCGCCGTGGTGCTGGTGTTCTGGATGGGCAACCTCAGCACGCCGGTGACGGCGGAGGAAGCCGGGATCTGGCTCTACAACAAAAAGGAGGATGGCGCAAACCTCTGCGTGCTGGAAGTGCAGGGCGAGAATGTCCGGCTGGAGACCGAGGGCGGGTTCAGCTGGGGCAAGGAATACATCACCGTCCGGGCCATGCGGTATACCTTCCCCGGCCTCCATGCCGCGCTGACAAAGCTGACTGGCTCCGAGACCGTGTCCACAGAGATCGCCGTCTCCCGCACCCAGGTGCTGGCCGTGGAGTGCGCGGACGGAACGCGCTATTACAGCGACAGCCAGCAGGTGGAACGATTCATTGCGGGGGAGAACCCGGACGGCACCGTGCGGTACGGGTACGGCACCGAGGAACAATATGGGCACGACTTTAAGAAGGGCTGATTATGGACATGGAAACCATTTACCGGCTCTATTTCCGGGACGTGTACCTGTTTCTGCAGGGCCTGACCCGCTCGGAGACACTGGCCGAAGAGCTGACCCAGGAGACCTTCTTCAAGGCGCTGGACGGCCTGAAGAACTTTGACGGAAAACAGGATGTGCGGGCGTGGCTGTTCACGGTGGCCCGCAACTGCTGGTATGACCGCTGCCGCAAGGCAAAGCATACCGCCCCGCTGGAAGCGGCTGAAACGCAGGCCGCCGACACGCCGGACATTGCCCAGCTGCTGGTGGACAAGGATGCCGCCTTTACGGTGCACCAGTGCCTGCACGCGCTGGAAGAACCCTATAAAGAGGTGTTCAGCCTGCGGGTGTTCGGCGAGCTGTCCTTTGAGGACATCGGAGCCATTTTTGGCCACAATGCCGCCTGGGCACGGGTGACCTACTACCGCGCCAAAACAAAATTGCAGGCGATGCTGCAAACTACCTGAAGCAATCCCGTATCACAGCAAAAGCCCCCTCGGAGCTGCGGCTCTGAGGGGGCTTGGTGTTTTTGGGGAAAACTCAGGAAATGGAATCCACGTCCCACTTCATGCGCACGGCGTCGGCACCGTCCAGATGGATCTGCATCGCACCGGCGTTATCGGTCACCTGCTCCGGGGTGCGGGCACCGCACAGCACGAACAGGCCGGGCACCATGCGGGCGGTCAGGGCGATGACCAGCTGAGCCATGGTGCAGTGGTACTTCTCGGTCAGGTCCTGCCAGTTGTTCAGCATGGCAAGGGCCTGTGCCCGGCGTGCGGGCTGGAAGCTGGGATTGCTGTTGCGGGTGCTGCCCTCCGGGTAGGTGGTGTCCATGGTCACCTTGCCGGTCAGCAGGCCCTGCTCCAGCGGGGAGTAGGCCTGCACCGACACGCCCAGCTCCTTGCAGGTGGGCAGCAGCTGCTTTTCAATGCGGCGGGTCAGCAGGCTGTACTTTTCCTGAATGACGTCCAGCTGGCCGTACTTGCAGTAGCCCCGGACGATATCAGAGGTCACGTTGGAAGCACCGATGGCGCGGATCTTGCCCTGGTCCTTCAGCTTCATCATGGCTTCCACCGTGGCTTCCAGCGGGTACAGGCCGAAGTCAGGGGACTGCCAGTGGGTGTACAGCACGTCGAGGTGGTCGGTGTGCAGGCGGCGCAGGCTGTCCTCCACATCCTCGATGATGCTCTGGGCCGACAGGTCGCGGTACACGGTCACGCCGTCCACCACCTTGTGCAGTACGGGAGTCTCGTGCCGCCACTCCAGGCCGCACTTGGTGGACAGCACCACCTTGTCGCGGTCGATGTGCTTCATGGCTTCGCCCACCACTTCTTCGCTGTGGTACAGGCCGTAGATGGGCGCGGTGTCGATCCACCGGATGCCCTGTTCCACGGCGGTCTGGATGGCCTTGACCGACAGACTGTCGTCGTTGTCGCCCCACCAGGCACCGCCGCCGATGGCCCAGGTGCCCATGCCGAGGAACGGCACCTCGATGCCGCTCTTACCGATTTGGAGATTCTTCATATACTTACCCTCCTGCCAGCAGTGTTCCCCGCAATGGGAACCTTTCATTCCAATGCTGGCATCCTTTGATGTATTTTTTGGTTTATTCAAAAAAAGCCGCAGCGCAGGGGGTTGCCCCCACACAGCAGCTCTCTTGAAACAGATTCGCGTTTGCGTAACGAAGTGGAGCAATGAAAGCCCCGGTGGGGCTTTTAAGCGACCGAACGGTCTCGCGCAGGCGAGATGGAGGGGCCTTGCCCCGACAAGTTAAATGTTGCCGAACTCGCTCAGTTCCAGCGTTTCGTTGTGGGTCTCGGCCCAGCGCACGGCCCAGTCGGAGGTGAACAGCAGCAGGCGGTTGCCCTTCATGTCCTCCACAGCCTTGGTGTCGCTGGTCAGGTCCAGGTCCCGCAGGTTGTAGGTGTCGGGGTCGTTCTTCACCCAGCGCAGCTGCTCAAAGGGCAGCTGCTGCATGCGGATCTCCACATTGTACTCGGTGTTCAGGCGGTATTCCAGCACTTCCAGCTGCAGCACGCCGACCACGCCGACCACCACTTCTTCCATGCCGCCGCCCACTTCGCGGAAGATCTGGATGGCGCCCTCCTGGGCGATCTGCTCCATGCCCTTCACGAACTGCTTGCGCTTCATGGTGTCCTTCTGCTCGATGCGGGCAAAGTGCTCCGGCGAGAAGGTGGGGATGCCCGCAAACTGCACCTTCTTTTTGCCGGTGCACAGGGTGTCGCCGATGGAGAAGATGCCCGGATCGAACAGGCCGATGATATCGCCGGCATAGGCCTCGTCCACGATGGCGCGGTCCTGCGCCATCAGCTGGGTGCCGGTGGCCAGCTTGATGTTCTTGCCCTCCTGCACATGATAGGCTTCCATGCCGCGCTCGAACTTGCCGGAGCAGATGCGCATGAAAGCGATGCGGTCACGGTGGGCCTTGTTCATGTTGGCCTGGATCTTGAAGATGAAAGCCGAGAACTCGTCACGGCAGGGATCCACGGACTCGCCGGTCAGGCTGTCCACGCGGGCCAGCGGGGTGGGGGTGAGCCGCAGGAAGTTCTCCAGGAAGGGTTCCACACCGAAGTTGGTCAGGGCCGAACCGAAGAACACGGGGCTCAGCTCGCCGCGCAGCACCTTGTCCAGGTCGAACTCCTCGGCGGCACCGTCCAGCAGCTCGATCTCATCCGCCAGCTGCTGGTGCAGGTAGGGGGTGAGCAGCTCATCCAGTGCGGGATCACCCAGTTCGGCCTCGGTCTCATTGACCTTTTTCACGCCGTTGGCGCGGCCGTCGCTGGAGAAGGCCAGCACCTTGCGGGTGTTGCGGTCGAACACGCCCTTGAACTCTTTGCCGCAGCCGATGGGCCAGTTCATGGGGTAGGTCTTGATGCCCAGGATCTCCTCGATGTTCTCCATCAGCTCAAAGGGGTCGCGGGCTTCGCGGTCCATCTTGTTGATGAAGGTAAAGATGGGGATGTGGCGCAGGGTGCACACCTTGAACAGCTTGATGGTCTGGGCCTCGACGCCCTTGGCGGCGTCGATGACCATGACGGCGGAGTCCGCCGCCATCAGGGTGCGGTAGGTATCCTCCGAAAAGTCCTGATGGCCCGGGGTGTCCAGAATGTTCACGCACTTGCCGGCGTAGTTGAACTGCAGCACCGAGGAGGTGACGGAAATACCGCGCTGCTTCTCGATGTCCATCCAGTCGGAAACAGCGTGCTTGGCGCTCTGCTTGCCCTTGACGGAACCGGCCTGGTTGATGGCTCCGCCGTACAGCAGCAGCTTTTCGGTCAGCGTGGTCTTGCCGGCGTCGGGATGGCTGATGATCGCAAACGTCCGGCGGCGCTCGATTTCTTCACGATTTGTCATAGATCTGAAATTCTCCTAGAAGGGGGTGAAGTTTTCTCCGCTCCCGCTGCGCGGGAGCGGAGAAAACATATTTTTACACATACGCACTTTATTCTATACGAAAACGCGCGATAATGCAAGGGCTTTCGTTATTTTTTCAGGATGAAGCAGGGCAGAGGGGCGGTTTCGGCCCAATTGGCAAAATCGCACACCAGAACGGTGAAATCTTTCAGCGGAAGTGCCCGCAGCCAGGCCAGCACCGCCTGCTTTTCGTCTGTGCCGATGACCGCCCCGCTGTACAGGATGGCGCTGACCACCCCGCCGGGGCGCACCGCCTGCAGGGCGGCTTCCAGCGCGGGGATGCTGCTGTCGGCGGTGGAGAACACCGCGTGGTCGGCCCCCGGCAGCCAGCCGAAGTTGAACATCACGGCATCCGCCGTACCAGGCTGCACATACTGTAACAGATGGGCGTGGCTGTCGCAGTGCAGGGCATACTGCCCGGCGGGCACCCCGGCCTGTTCCAGCCGGGCGCGGGTGGAGGCGATGGCTTCCGGCTGGATGTCAAAGCCCAGCACACGGCCCTCCGGTGCGGTAAGACGGCACAGGAAGGCCGTGTCGCCGCCGTTGCCGCAGGTGGCGTCCACGCACAGGCGCGGGTGCACCAGCCGCGCGGCGAGGAAGTCCTGCACGAATTTGACGGCGGTCAGGTCCGGGGTGCGGCGGCGCACCAGCTGCGGTCCCTCGGCCGCAAAGCCGAATTTGGCCCAGAAGGCCATCTCGGCGCAGTCGGCGGGCAGGGGTGCCGTAAACACGGTGGCGGCTTCGCGGTCATAACCGCCAAAGCTGCGCAATACTTCTTTTAACAGGTAGGAGCCGTAGCCCTTGCGCCGCCATGCCGGGTCGATGGCAAGGGCGGCAAGGGCCGCGCCCTGTGCGGCGGGGTGCAGGGTGCAATGGCCGATGGCCTCCTTTTCCTTATAAAGGGCAAAGCCCGTTTCCGTGCGGCGCAGTTCCATGCGGCAGTCTCCTCTTTTCTGCAGGTTTTTCTGCTGTTACAATAGCAACTGCGGGCGTTCTTGTCAAGAAAAAACGGCAGGACCGCATTTCACAGTTTCTTCACGGCACATGCGATTGGTTTTCACAATTGGTGTATACAATAAGAGCAGTTCCAGGGGGCGCAGTTCCCCGGAGACAGAGCCTTTTCAGGGAAGGAAGTATCAAGATGGATGAGAACAAATGGGAATACAACTATTCCTCTTCCGATAACACGGCAGGCGGCACCGGTTACCCCAATGTGGGCAGCAGCGGCATGAACACTGCCAACCAGTACAACAACGAGCCGGAGCAGCAGGCTGCTGCCCCGGATGCCGGCAGCACGGTGCCTCCCACCGAGGTGCCGCCCCGGCAGCCGGCGGAGCCGGAACCGCCCAAAAAGAAGAAGCACCATGTCAATGGCGGCAAGGTGGCACGCAGTGCCGTGGCACTGGTGCTGGCCGCAGTCATGGGCTTTGCAGGCGGCTATGTCGGCTCCCAGATGAACGGCAGCAAGGTGGTCATCCAGCAGGTGGCTCCCTCCAGCTCCAGCAGCTCTTCCGGCAGTGACAGCTCCATCACCTCGGCTTCGGCGTCCGGCAGCAGCCTGACCACCGAACAGGTGGCAGATCTGGTCAGCCCCAGCGTGGTGGTCATCACCACCGAGCAGGTGGTCTACTCCCAGTGGTCCTGGTACGGCCAGAATCAGGTGGAGAGCGGTGCCGGCAGCGGCGTGATCATCAGCTCGGATGGCTACATCCTCACCTGTGCCCACGTTGTGGACGGTGCTTCCAATATCACCGTGACGATCAATGATAAGGACTATACCGCAACGCTGGTGGGCGAAGATACCACCAGTGATATCGCGGTCATCAAGATCGACGCCGACGGCCTGACCCCCGCTACCGTGGGCAACAGCGACAGCCTGAAGGTGGGTCAGAACGTGATGGCTGTGGGCAACCCGCTGGGTGAGCTGGGCGGCACCGTGACCGGCGGCATGATCAGCGCACTGAACCGCAGCGTGACCATCCAGGGCACCAACTCCACCAACACCATGTCCCTGATCCAGATGGATGCCTCGGTCAGCCCCGGCAACTCCGGCGGCGGCCTGTTCAACATGAACGGTGAGCTGGTCGGCATCGTGAACGCAAAATCCTCTTCCAGCGATGCCGAGGGCCTGGGCTTTGCCATCCCCATCAATGATGCCATCAAGGTGGCACAGGAGCTGCTGGAGAACGGCTATGTGACCGGCCGCCCCTATCTGGGCATCACCTACCTGGCTGTGACCGACGCACAGACGGCACAGCAGCTGGGCGTGAACGCCTACGGTGTCTACATCGTGGACGTGACCAAGGGCGGCCCTGCCGATCAGGCCGGTCTGAAGGTCGGTGACCGCATCGTCAGCGTGGACGGCTCCGAGATCGCCGCCAAGGATGATCTGGGCACCCTGATGCAGAAGCATGCAGCCGGTGACACGCTGGCCATCACGGTGGCCCGCGACGGCCAGATGCAGACGGTCAATGTTACGCTGGGCGAAAAGACCGCGTCCAACAGCTAAAAATCCGATAGAACAAGGGCAGACTGCCGAAAAGCAGTCTGCCCTTGTTTTTTGTTGTTTATACGGCTCCGAACACGGTGGCGCTGTACGGCATCAGAAGGGCTTCCCGTTCATAGGTGCGGCTCTCGCCCCGCCATAAGCTGGAAGAAGTGCCGTCGCTCAGCAGTTTCCACTGCCCGGCGGGCAGCGGCACCACGCGGGAGGTGTCGGTGGGGTTGTAGAACACACACAGTGCCCGCCACCAGGCCCCGTCGCCGGGAGCAGCGGGCAGGGTCCAGCCCACCAGCGGCTGCTCCAGCGAGAAGAACTGCAGCGCCTCCGGGGCGTGGCGGTCGGTGGTGCCCAGCCGCGGGAAGGCGGCCCGCAGGGCCAGCAGGCCCCGGTAGTAGTCCACCAGGGCGTGGTACTGCCCGGCGCGGGCCCAGTCCAGACGGTTCAGGGCGGGGGAGGAGCGGTAGCTGTTGCCCACGCCCTTTTTGGTGCGGGCAAACTCTTCGCCCGCCTGCAGGAAGGGCAGGCCGAAACTGGTGAGGCAGATGCCGGCGGCCAGCCGGTTCTGGGCCAGTGCCACCGGGTCAGATGCGGTGAACTCCGGCCGCTCGTAGCGCACGCAGAGCAGTTTGTCCCACAAGGTGAAGTTGTCGTGGGCGGACACATAGCTTACGATCTGGCTGGGGGCGTGGGGTGGCAGACGGTCGCTGCGGCACCAGGCGGCCACCGCGCCGCCGACGTCCCAGAAGCTGCCGGGCTTGCCCTCCACATAGCCCGGCTCCCGGGCATTGAAACAGCCGCCCTTGATGGCGTCGCGGGTGTCGTCGCAGAAGATGCCGATGCGCTCGTTCAGCATGGCCAGGTTCGCCTTGTTGGCCTCGTACCGGTGCAGCTGGCTGCCGCCGCCCTGCCACGGCTCGCCGTACATCAGGATATCCCGCCCGCCGGGCAGGGCATCCAAAGCGGCACGGGCCGCGTTCATGGTGTCCACGTCGTACAGGCCCATCAGGTCGAACCGGAAACCGTCGATGTGGTACTCCTGCGCCCAGTAGAGCAGAGAGTCGATCATATATTTGCGGGCCATGGGGCGCTCGCTGGCAAACTCGTTGCCGCAGCCGCTGCCGTTGGACAGGCTGCCGTCCTCATTCTGGCGGAAAAAGTAGTCCGGTACGGTGTTGTTCAGTACGTTTTCGTAGCGGTACATGTGGTTATACACCACATCCATGATTACGCCGATGCCTGCCGCGTGCAGGGCGGCGATCATCTCTTTGCACTCCCGCACCCGCACTTCGCCCCGGGCGGGGTCGGTGGAGTAGCTGCCCTCCGGGAAATTGTAGTTGGTGGGGTCGTAGCCCCAGTTGTACTGCCGCAGCAGCGGCTTTGCCTCGTCCACGCTGCCAAAGTCGAAGATGGGCATCAGCTGCACATAGCCCACGCCCAGCCGCTTGAGGTAGTTCAGGCAGGTGGGGTGGATGCCGTCGCTGTGCAGGGTGGTGCCGGTCTGGGTAAAGGCCAGAAATTTGCCCCGCCAGGCCGGGCGCACGCCGCTGGCCGCATCCTGCGAAAAGTCGCGCACGCTCACCTCCCACACTGACCGCCGGGCCGGGGGGATCACCGGGCGCACGTCCCGCTCCCACCCGGCAGGGGCGGTGCGGGCCAGGTCCACGATCATGCTGCGCAGGCCGTTCAGGCCGCCAGCGCGGGCGTAGGGGTCGCCGGTCTCCCGTGCGACGCCGTCCACCGTGACCGTAAAGGTATAGTAATGCCCATGCTGGTCGCCGGGCAGCCAGATGCTCCATACGCCCTGCGGGCCGCGCTGCAGCGGCAGCGTGCCGATGCAGGGGCTGTCGTGCCCCTTGCGGTACAGGTTCACCGCGGCCTGCTCCGCGGTGGGGGCCCACAGCCGCAGCCGGGTGCCGGCGGGGGTGTGCTCCGGCCCAAGCGGGCCGTTATAGGTGGTTTCGCGGGCAAAGCGGGCGCTCTCGTACAGGGCGCGGCGCTGTGCCGGTGTCATTGTACCCATGGTTTCTTCATTCCTTCTTGCGAGATTTCCGCATATTCAAACATCTGTAGTGTAAACAACCGGCGTGGATTTTGCAAGAGGGAAAATCCCTTGCAAAACGGGCCGGGGTACACTATACTGGAAGAAAACTGCAGGGAGGGCCGCACAATGGCATATACCGACGATTGGGAATCCCTTATGAACGGCGTATTCGGCGCAGGCGGGCGCGTGAAATTTGGTTCCGGAGCTGCGCAGCCGGACACAAAGGCAAAGACCGGGGGACTGCCGGACCTGAACGCGGCCCTTCTGGAACAGCAGAAACAGCTGGACGAGCTGCTGAAAAAGCAGAATGCCCAGCTGAAAAAGCAGGATGCCGACACCCAGACGGCGCTGGAAAACAGCCGTCAGATGCTGCGGGACATGGAGAATGACGGCCTGCTGGCCAAAGGCACCGCCGACACGAAGCCGGAGCATCTGGGCAGCTTTGAAGGGCTGGCGACCGAGGTCAAAAAGACCGTGCTGGGGCAGGACGCCTTTGTGGACGGTGTGGTGCGGGCCATGCGGCGGCCCTTTGTTCTGGGCACCGAGGCCCCGGTGGCCCGCAACGTGATCCTGCTGAGCGGTGCGCCCGGCACCGGGCGGCACTTTGCGCTGGAGGAGACGGCCCGCATCATGGCGGCCCGCGGCCTGCTGCAGAGCGATAAGACCGCCGTGCTGGATCTGGCCCTGTACCCGGATGCCGGGGCCGAAAAGCTGTTTTTGCAGGACCTGTATGCCGCTCTGCACGCCCCCGGCGAGATTTTGATCTTTGAGCACTACGAGAGCTGCTACCCCGGCTTTTTAAAAACCATCGCCGACCTTGCCACCAAGGGCAGCGCACCGCTGTCCAGCCGGTATCTGGTCAATAAGGAGGGCATTCTGGTGGATGCCGGTACCGCGCTGGCGCCCGGTGCGGTGAGCCGCATCGACCCCTGCGGAAAGTACCTGATCTTCTTCTCCCACAAGGGCCGGGAGGTGCTGGCCGACAAGTTCGGTGCGCCCTTTGTCTCGGCGGTGGGGGACGTGTGTACCACCACCGCCTTTGCACGGGAAGATCTGGCTGCTATGGCGGCGCAGGAGCTGAACGCGCTGGCCCAGAAGGTGCGCACCCGGCTGGGGCTCACCCTTACTGCCGGGGCAGACGTGCGGGACTATGTGGCCGCCCAGTGCTCCAAGGAGAAGGGCGCGGCCGGTCTGAAGCTGTGCTGTGACCGCATCTTCCGCGCCCTGAGTGAATGCTGCCTGCAGACCGATACGGCCCTTACCGGCACCGTGGCCCTGACTGCCGCGCCGGAGGGGCTGCAGTTTGCCCTGAACGGGGCCGCCCCGGCAGACCTGTTCAGCCTGCTGCCGACGGAGTACACCGGTGCTGTGGACGAGATCCGCGCCGAGCTGGACGCGCTGGTGGGCCTTGCCCCGGTCAAGGACTATGTGTTCGGTCTGGCAGACAACCTGCAGGTGCAGCAGCGCCGCGCCGCTGCCGGGTTCAAGACGGCCAGCCTGTCCATGCATATGATCTTCACCGGCAACCCCGGCACCGGCAAGACCACCATCGCCCGGCTGGTGGCAAAGTACCTCAAGGCCATCGGGGCGCTCAAGGGCGGCCAGCTGGTGGAAGTGAGCCGCGGCGACCTGGTGGGCCGCTACACCGGCCATACTGCCCCGCTGACCAACAGCGTCATCCAGAGTGCACTGGGCGGCGTGCTGTTCATCGACGAGGCCTACAGCCTGTACCGCGGCGAACAGGACAGCTTCGGGCTGGAGGCCATCGACACCCTTGTGAAGGGCATGGAGGACCACCGTGACGAGCTGGTGGTGATCCTGGCCGGGTACACAAAGGAGATGGAAGTGTTCCTCACCGCCAACAGCGGCCTTGCCAGCCGCTTCCCGAATAAGGTGGAGTTCCCGGATTACACCGCCGACGAGCTGCTGGACATTACCACCGTGCTGGCCAAAGGCAAGGGCTACCGGCTGGACGAAAGCTGCACCTTCCCGCTGCTGGGCTACTACAAGCGCCGTCAGGCGCTGGACAGCCGCACCGCCGGCAACGGCCGCCTTGCCCGCAACACGCTGGAAAAGGCCATCTTCAACCAGAGCCGCCGCCTTGTGGCAGAGCCCAACGCCCCGCTGGACCTGATCTTGCCCAGTGACCTGGAATTTGACGAATGAGAAAGAATTATTTATAACGAACGAACCCCCGGCAGGCTGCGGCCTGCCGGGGGTTCGTTGATTCTGGATCAGTTGTGCTGCTCGGCCAGCTCCTGCACCATGTCGTGCAGGCCCTGCCGTACTTCGGCGGGAGCGGTGATCTCCACCTTGCCGCCAAAACCGCAGACCCAGCCGTAAAACTGGTCGCTCACGCAGACCGGGACATCAAAGTGGAAGTACCCGTCTGCTTCCGGCAAAAAGAGAGTGTCCTGCCCGAAGCGGTCCCGCATGGCGGCTTCCAGGTCGGCGGTGCAGCGCAGGGTCACCCGGTATTCCGGCCCGCCGAACATGTTGAAGTGTTTGCGCAGGTAGCTGGGCAGGTCGAAGGCGGCAAAGGCCTCCTTGCCCCGGCGGGGGCGGTCCAGCACCTTGACGTAGGACATGCGGTCCACCCGGTAGTTGCGGATGTTGGAGGGATCCTTTTCATCCTGGTAGGCGATGAGGTAGTAGCAGCCGCCCTCCCAGGCCAGCTGCCAGGGGCTGACCGTCCAGGTGCTGTTGTTCTTGTAGCGGAACTGCACCAGCCGCCCGGCGCTGATGGCCGTGTGCAGCGCGTCGATGCTGTACAGCAGGGTGCGGCTGTCGGCCTTGGGGCGGCCGTCTACATACACCTGACGCTGCAGCTGGGTGCCCTCGTACTCGGAGCACAGGGCCTCCAGCTTGCGGATGAGTTTTTTGCTGGTGCGTGCCGAGATGACCTTGCTGGCCTGCACAGCGTCCACCAGCAGCTTGAGCTCGGAAAGCTCGAAGGCACGGCTGGCCATCCAGTAGCCGCCGCCGCGCCCGCGCCGCAGCTGGATGTCGTAGCCCAGCGCGCACAGGGTGTCGATGTCGCTGTAGATGCTCTTGCGCTCGGCCAGAATACCCTGCTGTTCCAGCAGTTCCACCAGCTGGGGCACGTTCAGCAGGTGGTTTTCGTCGGTTTTCTGCTCAAAGATGTGCAGCAATGCCAGGAGCTTGGTCTTTTGTCCTTCCTGCTTGGGCATGGCGGAATACCTCCCTTGTTTTACGGCAGCTTTTTGTCAAAGGCAGCGCGGCGCTGGGTGGACAGGCGGAACATCTCTTCCAGCTTGTCCCGGTCATCGGCCACGAGGGCGTTGCGCATTTCGCGCAGGGCCGCATCGAACTGGTCGATCTCGCTGATCAGGTTTTCCTTGTTCCACAGGAACAGTTCCGCCCACATTTTGTCGTTGATGCGGGCAATGCGGGTCAGATCCCGGAAGGAGTCACCGGTGTACTCGCACAGTGAGGTGTTGTCGTTGGCGCACATCAGGCTCACGGCGATGGCGTGGCACAGCTGGCTGACGTAGCCGATCATTTTGTCGTGCTCCTGCACGGTCAGGGTGCAGATGTGCTTGAAGCCCAGCACCTCCGCCAGCTCCTTTGCCCACTGTATGGCCTCCGGGGTGTTCTTGTCGGTGGGGGTGATGATGAAGTTGGCCGGGGCAAAGTTCACCTCGGCAGCGTGCTCCACGCTGGAGGTCTCACGGCCTGCCATGGGGTGGCTGGCAATGAACTCCACCCCTGCCGGGCACATGGCCTGCACCGGCTCCACAAGGCCGGTCTTGACGCCGGACACATCCGTGAAGATGCAGCCGGGCTTGAGGAGCGGGCCGTAGGCTTTGAACCATTCCAGCAGGGCCGTGGGGTACAGGCCGAAGATGATGTGGTCGGCCTGCTGCACCAGATCTTCAAAATTATGGGTCTTGCCGCTGGCAATGTAGCCGTGGTCGAGGGCATACTGCAGGTGCCCCTCGCTGCGGTTGATGCCGTCCACATGAAAACCGGCTTTGGTCAGCTCCAGGGCATACTTGCCGCCCAGCAGACCAAGACCCACCACGAGATAACGTTTTGTTTTGTCAAGCATATTCTACCTCCACACCCAAAGGCCGGATGGCTGCAAAGAAATTCGGCCAGCTCTTCTGGATGGCTTCGGCGTCATCCACAGTCAGGGGCAGCCCGGCGGCTGCGCTCAGCACCGCAAGGCTCATGACCACCCGGTGGTCGTTGTGCCCGTGCAGAATGCCTTCCGGCGCGTGCAGATGCTCGGCGCAGCCGTGCACCGTGATGGTGCCGCCCTCGCTTTCCAGCACGCCGCCGCAGGCCCGCAGCTCGGCTTCCATGGCGGCGATGCGGTCGCTCTCCTTCAGGCGCAGGCGCTCGGCGTTGCGGATGACGGTGGTGCCCTCACACAGCAGGCCCAGCACCATGAGCACAGGGCCAAGGTCCGGGCAGTCGGCCAGGTCGATGTCCACCCCGTGCAGGGGCGCCTTTGCAAAGGTGACGGCGTCCCCCTCACGGGTGAACTGTGCGCCGCACCGGCGCAGGATATCCAGAATGACCGCGTCGCCCTGCAGGGTGTCCGGGGAAAGGCCGGTGACGGTCACCCCGCCGCACACGGCACCCAGCACCGCCGGGAAGGCCGCCTGACTGTAGTCGCCCTCTACGGCGTAATCGCAGGGATGATAGTGCTGGCGGCCCGGCAGGGCCAGCGTATTCCCATCCAGCCAGCGGCTGGTCACCCCAAAGGCGGCCTGCACCGCGCGGGTCATGTCGATGTAGCTGCGGCTCTCCACCGGCGGGATGAGGTGCAGGGTGCTGTCGCCGTCCAGCAGGGGCAGGGCAAACAGCAGCCCGCTGATGAACTGGCTGGACACGTTGCCCGCCAGCCGGTACTCCCCCGGTGTGAGGGCACCTTCCACGGTCAGACCGGCAGAGGCCTGTTCAAACCGTAGATCCTGCTCCCGATACAACGTTTCGTAAACCGACTGGGGCCGCTCCATGAGCCGCCCGCGGCCGGTAAAGGTCACTTCCTGCCCGGTGAGGCTGGCAATGGGGATGAGGAACCGCAGGGTGCTGCCGCTCTCGCAGCAGTCCACCGGGGCAGTGAGGGGGGCAAACCGGCCCAGCCCTTCCACCACGGCATCTGCGGGGCCGGTGGTCACCCGGGCACATAGCTGGCCTGCGGCGGCCAGCGTGGCAGAGATGTCCTTACTGAATTCCAGATTCGTGATGTGGGAGCTGCCTGTGGCCAGCGCCGCACACAGCACGGCCCGGTGGGCCATGCTCTTGCTGGGCGGGGCTGTGATGCTCCCGCCGATGGGGCGGGAAGAATGAATGGTTACCAGCATAGGCCGTTACATATCGCGGCCGATGGCCCATGCCACCTGACGGCACTTGGCCATGGCCTGTGCAAAGGCGTCCGGGGTCAGGCACTGGGCACCGTCGCTCCAGGCGTGGCGGGGGTCATAGTGCACTTCTACCTCCAGACCGTCGGCACCGGCGGCCACAGCGGCGATCATCATGGGTTCCACGAGGTTTGCCTTGCCGGTGGCATGGCTGGGGTCCACGATGACGGGCAGGTGGGTCTTTTCGTGGATGAGGGGCACGGCAGACAGGTCCAGCGTGTTGCGGGTGTACTTTTCAAAGGTGCGGATGCCGCGCTCGCACAGGATGACCTGCTCGTTGCCGCCTGCCATGATGTACTCGGCGCTCATGATCCACTCCTCGATGGTGTTGCACAGGCCGCGCTTGAGCAGCACGGGTTTGTGCATCTTGCCCACGGCCTTGAGCAGCTGGAAGTTCTGCATGTTGCGGGCACCGATCTGCACCACGTCCACATACTCCTCAAACTCCGGGATGCGGTCCTCGCTCATCAGCTCGGACACGATGGGCAGGCCGGTGGCCTCGCGGGCCTTGACCATGTCCAGGATGCCCTCGGTCTCCAGACCCTGGAAGGAGTAGGGAGAGGTACGGGGCTTGTAGGCACCGCCGCGGAACAGGGCCGCGCCGCCGGCCTTGACGCCCTGTGCGATGCGCAGAGCCTGCTCGGCACCCTCGATGCTGCAGGGGCCTGCCATGACGGCGATCTTTTCCTTGCCGCCGATCTTCACGCCGCCGCAGTCAATGACCGAATCGGCGGGGTGGAACAGGCGGTTGGCGCGCTTGTACGGGGCAGACACGCGGGTGACGTTGTCGATCCAGGGGTTGGCCAGCACGTCCCGCTCGTCGATCTTGGTGGTGTCGCCCACCAGACCGAACACGTTGTAGTCCTTGCCGGTGATCAGGGTCACGTCCAGACCCTGATGCTCGAACTTGTCAACGATCTTTTCCAGTTCTTCCTTCGGGGTGCCTTTCTTGGTGGAGATGATCATGGTTTATGGTTCCTTTCTGGTTTTAGAAAACCCTCTCCGTCATCGCTGCGGATGCCACCTCCCCCGAAGGGGGAGGTTTTATAGCGTGCCCGGGGCAGAACAGCTCCCCCCTCGGGGGAGCTGTCGCCGCAGGCGACTGAGAGGGTTCGTTTTTCACATCACGATATGGGCTTGGGGGGTGCCGTCCAGGCGCAGCAGCTGGGCCAGATAGGCACAGGCGTGCAGGTAACCCTGGGGTCCCTGGCCGATGAAATGTCCCTGACAGCCAAAGGACACCACGTCCGTTTTGCGGAAGGGCTCCCGCTCGTCCGGGGCGGTGAGCAGCACTTCCACGGCGGGCACACCGCACAGCCGCAGCGCGTCCAGAATGGCCACGCTGGTGTGGGCGTAGCCGCCGGGGTTGAGCACGATGCCGTCCACCCGCCCGGCGGCGGCCTGGATCTCGTCGATCAGGTCGCCCTCGTGGTTGGTCTGGCACACGTCGGTCTCAATGCCCATCTGGTCGCAGCCGGACTGCACATAGTCCATCATGCCGTTGTAGTCCAGCTCACCGGGCATGCCCGGTTCCGAGTAGCGCTGCAGGTTGACGTTGGGCCCGTTAAGAATCAAAAATTTCATCCAAAGCCTCCATGGCGGCCCGCAGAGCATCCTCCAGCGTGCCGGTATTGGGCACCACCGCGTCAGCGGCGGCCCGGTACAGCGGGCGGCGCTGGGCCTCCATGGTGCGCAGCGCCTCCATGCTGGAGGAGAGCGGGCGGCTGCCGCCCACGGCCAGTGCTTCCACCGGTCGGTCGATAAACAGCACCACGCCGTTCTGGTGCAGGGCCCGCAGATTTTCGGGCCGCTTCACCACGCCGCCGCCGCAGGACAGCAGCTGGCGGTTCTCCTTGCCGAAGCGGGCGGTCTGCTCGGTCTCTTTTGCACGGAAGCCGTCCTCGCCCTCGGCGGCAAAGATGTCCGGGATGCTGCGCCCGTCGGCCTTGACGATCGCATCGTCCAGATCCACGAAGGTGCGGCCCAGCTGCTTTGCCAGCAGTTTGCCCAGCGTGGTCTTGCCGGAAGAAGGCATGCCGATGAGGGCAATGTTCAGCGTGTCCCGGCGCAGGGCCGCCGTGATGCGCCGGATCTCGGCGGGGGCGTCCTCGAATTTGCGGTCCAGGAAATATTCGGCCGCATACACGGCCTGTGCCACCAGCATTTCCAGCCCGCCTACGGCTACCGGAACCCCGGCTTCTTCGGCCCGGAGGATGAGTTCCGTTTTGTCGGGATTGTATACCACGTCCACTACGGCTTCCAGCCCGGGCATGGCGGCCACATCCAGATTGCACACCCCCACATTGGGGTACATGCCGGCGGGGGTGGTGTTGATGACGATCTGTGCACCGCTGTGCACGGCTTCCGCATAGCTCAGCTCGCCCGTTTCCGGGTCCGGATGGCGGCTGACCGTGAGCACCTTTGCGGCACCCTTGTCCCGCGCCACGGCGCTGGTGGTGTTGTGGGTGCCGCCGGTGCCAAGGATGAGCACCGTCCGGCCTGCAAAGTCCACGCCGTGGGCGTCGCACAGGTGGGCAAAGCCGAGGTAATCGGTGTTGTACCCGTACAGCAGGCCGTTCTTGTTCACCACGGTGTTCACGGCCCCGATGGCCTTGGCCCGGGGATCGATGTAGGAGCAGTATTCCATGACCAGTTTCTTGTAGGGGATGGTCACGTTGATGGCCCGGAACTGCCGTTTGGTCAGAAAGGCACGGGCCTCTTCCTCGGTGGGCAGGGGGCACAGGTCGTATTTGTAGCCGCAGAGCATCTCGTGGATGATCTTGGAGTAGGAGTGGCCGAGCCTTGCCCCGATAAGTCCGTATTCCATATCAGTCGTCCTCCTTGCGGAAGCTGGTGGGGTGGGTCATCCAGGCTTCGCCGTAGCGGGCCGTGAGCAGATCGCCCACCGCCAGAGCGGCGGAGCAGGTCTGCACGATGGCGGCCCGGGGCACGATGCAGGGGTCGTGACGGCCCTGAATGGACAGCTCGGCGTTCTTTTTGGCGAGGTAATCCACGGTGTCCTGCTGCTTGTAGATGCTGGGAGTGGGCTTGACCACCGTGCGGAACACCACCGGCATGCCGTTGGCGATGCCGCCGTTGATGCCGGCATTGTGGTTGCTGGCGGTGACCACGGCCCCCTCCGGCGTCATGCGGAAGGCGTCGTTGGCCTCGGAGCCCCGCAGCCCAGCAAAGTCGAACCCGGTGCCGAACTCGATGCCCTTGACGGCGGGGATGGAGAAGGCCAGATGGGCGATCTTGCTTTCCACGCTGTCAAAATAGGGCTCACCGATCCCGGCGGGCAGGCCGAGGATGGCGGTCTCCAGCAGGCCGCCCACACTGTCGCCGTCAGCCCCGGCGGCGCGGATGGCAGCCTTCATGGGCTCCTCCACAGCGGGGTCCAGCACGGCAAAGCCCTCCGGTTTGCCGGCCAGGGCTTCCACCTGTGCGGCCAGCGCAGCGGCATCGTCCAGCGCGAAGCGGGTGTCGGAGATGCCCGCACAGGCGGCGATATGGGTGGAGATGTCGATACCGGCCCGGCTCAGCGCACCCAGCACGACGGCACCGCCGGCCACGAGGGCGGCGGTGATCCGGCCGGAAAAGTGCCCGCCGCCCCGCGCATCCTGAAACCCGTGGTACTTGGCATAGGCGGTGTAATCGGCGTGGCCGGGGCGCAGCAGGTCGGCGGTCTTGGCGTAATCGGCGCTGCGGGTGTTCTGGTTTTCCACCATCAGCGCAATGGCGGTGCCGGTGGTGCAGCCGTTCACCACGCCGGACAAAAACTGCACGGCGTCTGCCTCGGTGCGGGGAGTGGACAGGCCGTCACCCCGGGCGCGGCGTTTGTCCATGCAGGCGGCCACAAAGACCTCATCCACCGGGACCCCGGCGGCCATGCCGTCCAGCACGGCTCCGATGGCCCGACCGTGGCTCTCGCCGAAAATGGTCAGCGAAAGGTCGCTGCCAAAGGTGTTTTTCATGGTGTCAGTCCTCCATGCCCAGCAGGGGGCGCAGCCCCTCCACGGGGATGGTCTCGGCCCGCCAGCAGCCCAGACCCGGCACCTTGATCACCGTGATCTGGCCGCCCTGGGCCTTTTTGTCGTGCAGCATCTCGGCCAGCACTTTTTCCTTGTTGTAGGTGGTGCGCACAGGCAGGCCGAGGCGGCGGTACACCGCACGCACCCGCTTCTGCAGGGCCTTGGACTCGATCATGGGCAGCATGCCCAGCGCCACGCACTCGCCGTGGAACAGGCCCACGGTGCGGCGGCCCTTGATGCCCTTGACGGCCTCGATGCCGTGGCCGATGGTGTGGCCGAAGTTCAGCGCCTTGCGCATGCCCTGCTCGGTCTCGTCCTGCTCCACGATGCCCTTCTTGAACCGCAGGCTGCGGCAGATGATCTCGCCGATCTGGGCATCGATGTCGCCCTTCTCAAAGATGGCGAACAGCTCCGGGTCGGCCAGCAGGCTGGCCTTGACCGCCTCGGCCAGGCCGTTGATGTAGTGGCGGCGGGGCAGGGTGGACAGGGTGTCCGGGTCCACGATGACGAGCTTCGGCTGCCAGAAAGCACCCACGATGTTCTTGGTGTCGCCCAGGTCCACGGCGGTCTTGCCGCCGATGGAGGAGTCGATCATGGAAAGGGTGGTGGTGGGGCAGTTGATGAAATCAATGCCGCGCATATAAATGGAAGCGGCAAAACCGGCCAGGTCGCCCACCACGCCGCCGCCCACGGCCACGACCAGGTCACCCCGGCCCATGCCGAAGTCCAGCATCTGGCGCAGCACGCTTTCCAGAATTTTAAAGCTCTTGCTGGCTTCACCCTGGGGCACCGTGATGATGCGGGCGTCCTTGCACTGGTCGGCCACCATCTGGGCGTACTGGGCGGGCACGCCGCTGTCGGTGACCACGGCCACCCGGCGGTCCAGCCGGGCAAACTGGTACAGGTTTTCCAGCGAGCCGCTCTTGATGATGATGTCATAGCTGCGCTCGCCCAGATTCATAGTGAGTTTGGTTCCGATAAATTCGCTCATTTTGTATACACTCCTAACAAACGCACGGTGCGGCAGGTGCGGTCCAGCTGCTGCAGCAGGGCACCGGTCTCGTCGGCGGTGGGGTCGCCCACCAGCTCGACGTAAAAATAATATTCAAACGGCACATGAGGCATGGGCCGGCTCTTGATGGATTCCATATTGAAGCCGCTGGCACCGATGACCTGGATCACCTCGGCGAGTTTGCCGGGCTTGTTGTCCACGGTGAACAGCAGCGAGAAGCGGTTGCCCGCCGTGGGCTTTTCGCGGCTGATCACGATAAAGCGGGTGGTGTTGTCGCCGTCGGTGTTGATGCGGGGCACCAGCACCTCCAGCCCGTACAGGGCAGCGGTCTCGGCGCTGGCAATGGCGGCTTTGGTCTTGTCGCCGCTTTCGGCCACGAACTTGGCGGCCATGGCGGTGTTGAGCATGGCGGTGGCCGGCAGATGGAACTGCTTTAAGAAGGTCTCGCTCTGGGCGATGGCCTGCTGATGACTGTACACGCTGCGGATCTCGGTAAGCTGGGTGCCGGGCAGCACCAGCAGGTTCTGGGAGATGGGCAGGTCGTACACGTCCACCACCCACAGGTCGGGGTGATTGTAGCACAGGTCCAGCACGGCAGAAACATCGCCCGCGTGGCTGTTCTCAAAGGGCACCACGCCGTGGGCAGCGTCACCCCGCTCCACGGCGGCGAACACCTCGTCCCAGGTGGGGCAGCTCACGGCCTCGGCGTGGGGGAACAATGCCCGCAGCGCGATGTGCGCAAAGGCCCCCTCCACGCCCTGATAGGCGGCGCGGTTCTGGCCCAGAATGAGGGCTTCGTACTGCTTGGCCACGTCCATCATGTTCTGGACATGGTCTTTATAATAAGGGCGCAGCGCCGGGGCGTGGATGCGGGCGGCGGCCTTTTCCAGCACGGCGGCTTCCCGCGCGGCATCAAAGATCGGCAGGCCGTGGGCACGCTTGTACTCGGCCACCTGCAGCACAGCGGCCATGCGCCGCTCAAACAGGGCAGCCAGCTGGGCGTCCACCTCGTCGATCTCGGCACGGGCGTGTTCCAGTGCGTCCATGGGGGTCACATCCTTTATGTCTGGTTTGGGTACGATACCCAGTAAGTATACCATAACCGGGACGAAGAAACAACAAAGGGCCCCTGCTTTCAGAGTGGAGAATATTTCAAATCACACCGGCGTAAAAAGACAAAAATAGAAAACAAAACTCCCTCTGCCCGGCTGTGATATGAACCCCAAAAGTTAGACAAAAAAACGAATTAAGCGGCCCTAACGGTCTGAATTCTGTATTGCACAGGACTCAGGCCGTTTAGTTTTAATTTAATTCGGCGGTTGTTGTAATAGTCGATGT